>Ga0214164_1000054_pt1 | contig 78142 bp, 115 predicted proteins | sample TroBogepilimnion_13_FD_153003 | JGI IMG/M metagenome (GOLD analysis project Ga0214164, IMG submission 153003) | Freshwater microbial communities from Trout Bog Lake, WI - Practice 03JUN2009 epilimnion v4 | ecosystem: Environmental > Aquatic > Freshwater > Lake > Epilimnion/Euphotic zone ... | reverse complement strand
GATTTTAACGGGTTATTCACCGATTTGTTTTGATTAGGTGGGTTTATTCCCTTACTCGTGTGCTTATGTGTTGGGGGTTGGTTGTTTACCGATTAGATTTGATAGTGTGTTTGTTTGCTTTTAGTTTTGGGCAAAATAGTTATGTTATGAATGGACTTAAAATGGTGATGTTGGAGTATAATCTTGATAGTGATGTGGTGGCGTGTGGGCTGCAATGGGATGAAACTAAAGTGCTAAATGTGGCTTCGGGGGCAATAATCCCCACCCAAAAAGACCGTCAAGACATAGAAAAATACATAGAAGAAAACGGTTTTGAAGTCATTAAAGTACGAAAAATAAACGGGCAATTCGTCTCAAAAAACGAAGAGCTATCGAAAATTTTGGAGGATTATTACACGAATATGAAAAAATAAATAATTAAAAGTGTTTATTATTGATTAAAAGTGTTTATTATTGATTAAAAGTGCTTATCTTTGCTTAAATTTGTTTATCGAAATGGAATTAAGTATTGAAGAAGCAAAAAAGTTGATTGAAGCATTACCTGTTTATAAATCTATTACCGATTTAGAACGTGAGATTAAGTTGCCTAAGAATAGTTTGCAGCAGTTTTTAAAAGGGAAAAGAAAACTACCTAAGAAATGGGTCAAACCTTTTTTAGAATATTTTAAAGTCGGCGACAAAAAGGAAGTAATAAAGGTGGTTGAAGAAAAAAAAGAAAACCCTATTGAAAAAACAGTACCCCAAAACAAATACAAGTCTGAAAGTTCTATAAATAATTTCATGGAACAAAGATGGAGAAGCAAAATTTGATATTAGTAATCATTAAAATAAATAAACATGAGCAAGATTTTTTCAGAAAAGAATTTAGAAAACTTTATAGTAAAAGAAGTAAATGATGCTATTATAAGGGGGTTTTCGGGAATTAAAAATATTGTAGTATCTCAATTAACTTTACCTACGGGTAAAGTCCCAGACATTGTTTCATATTCTATCATTGACAATACTTTAGATGTAAGTATTTATGAATTAAAAAAAGATGAATTAGGCATTAGTGCAGCCATTCAATTAATAGAATATGGGCAGCATTTCTACGAATCGGCAGTAAAATGTTTTGATTCTGTAAATATAGAGTTATTCTTAGTTGGGGACAAACTAACTAAAGACATGGCTTATATATTTAATTGGGGGGTTAATATTGGGTATATAAAATACTTAATTGATTTGCAGCATGGAATAAGGTTTACTACATACAAGTATATAAACGAAGATATTTATTCTAAAAGAAGATTTTCTGCATTGGATTCATTAATAGAAGTAAGTAAATCTAATATTGAGTTTAAAGAAAAACTTATAGACATATATAATTCTTCAATAGCAAAATCAGAAAAAACTTATTAAGAATATTAATGAACGGATAAAAAAACAAATATGACAAATCTATTTTTTTGTGGTGCAATCATCCCCCTTTTTATAATTCTACTATTGACCTTAGATATTTCATTTGACTATCTACCAAAAGCAGGGTTACTTGTGCTTTACTATAATTGGAAGGGGAAACGTTACTCTATTATTTTAATTGATAATTTATTTTAGTTATGGTACAAAAAAAAGATATTTGGAAATTTTTTGCCGTTTTAAAAGACGAACCAATAGCAAAAAGGCGTAATCTCGATTACGATGTAATTGAACCTTCAAAAGAAGAAATGAAAAACATTGAAGATAAAATAAAATCAGATATATCTCTTGGAGGATATACTTGTGGTCTAGGAAAATTAGGTAGCCCATTTATGTATGGGGAAGGTTGGCGGATTAGTTATGGCAGAAAAAGTAAAGATTTTACAGTGAGGGTCGATAAAATAGTTTTTGAACCATCCAAAAGTTTACAAGAACTATTTTGGTATTGCAAAAATAAAGAGGCTTCCGATTGGTATAACAAAGAATACTTGCCCAACCAAATGAAATTAAAAAAAGAAATACTAGAAAATTTTTTAAAATGATAGAACAAGAAGTTTGGGAACACAACATCACTACTTTGTTACATCACCCCCGTTACAAAAGAATAAGTAAGTTAGTGGGGTCTGATAATATTTGGGTACGTCTTAACTACAAAGACAAAGAAGTATTATTAACCCAAGATAATAGTTGGGAATATATTGTTTCTGTTTGTGATAAACTTTTAGGCAACCAATAACGGTTGCCTTTTTTTATGCCTTAAAAACAAAAAAGCCCCACATAAAAATGCAGGGCTTACACATTAAACCAAAATGAAAACACTTATGTTAAAATAGGGATTGTTGATGTATATCAGTAGTTTTAAACCTTACTTTAACTTCTTTCAAGTTCATAATAGCTTGTTTAAAATAGCTATCTTTTAACTCAACTCCTATCGCTTTACGACCCATAGAAACAGGGCTATAAACTTCACTACCAACACCCATAAAAGGAGTAAATACAACTTCGTTAGGATTGCTGTAAAGTTCCACTAGTCTATCAATAACATCTAATTGCAAAGGGTGAACATGCTTCTCGTCATCTTCTTCTTTGCTGTCTTTAAACTGCAAAACTTCGTCTATTCTAATATCATCCCAAGTGCTAGAGGCGTAACGCTGCCAAATGTAGTGCGATAGTTTATTAGTCTTAGGGTCTTTGTGGTCATCAAAAGAAACTTTCAAATGTTCCCAAAGTTCATCCTCGTTTAAATCACTTTCGTTTGCATTATTCCAAGCCTTTAGAATATTTGGTAAAATAGGTATTTCGCCTGCATAATGAGTAAGACCAAAAGGATGGATAACAGGGGTTTTATTTTCGCCTTTTTTTGTAAATATAAGCACATAATCGGGCATAGCAGTAAAACACTTTGTACTATCCTCGACTATAAATTTGTGCATCAAAGATTGAACCATTGTTCTCATCCTAACTTTTAAAGGTTCTTTCCAAATGGTTATTCTATTACGATATTCAAAACCGTACTTTTCGTGAAGTGCAATAACTTCATGTGGAAAGTCCCATAGTTGGCATGTGTTAGTATGTACATCTGTAACGTGTACGGCGTTAATTCTACCTTTCTTTGTCACCCTTGCCATTTGTTCAATTAAAAACTCATACTGCTGCAAAAATTGTTCTTTACTTTCGCAGTTACTAAAATCCCTTTCGCTACTAGAATAATTGTACAAACCTGCAAATGGAGGGGAGTAAATAGATAGGTCAATACTTTCGTCTGGCATCGCATTAATAACATCCATGCAGTCGGCATTATAAATGCTATAATTTTCGGTAACTACTTGTTCTTTAATTAGAACTTCTTTTTCTTGTGTTTTCTTTTTCATAATTAAATAAATGAAGGTAAAATAATTTGTTTGTTAAATTCTTTAGTCTTATGTGTAAAATCTTTGTTTACGTTTTTTGTAAGGTTCTGATAAAGTTGTATAGCTTTTTCTGTCTTTTGTTGTAGTGCCTCAATAACCCTAGTTTGACCGTCCGAAATTACCATATCAATAGTAACATCTTTAGTCTGACCGAAACGCCAAAACCTTCTAATCGCTTGATAATATTGTTCATAACTCCAAGTTGGAAAGAAAACAGAATGGTTACAATGTTGCCAGTTTAATCCCATGCCTGTCATCTTAGCTTTGGTTATCAAACGTTTTATTTCACCGTTAGCAAATGCAATCAATATTTCTTCTTTCTTTTCTATTGATTGACTGCCTATTATCTCAACGGCTTCTTTGTCGTTTTGTTTTAAAATTGCGCTTTCGTTATTTGTATTACACCAGTAAACAGAAAGTTTGTCTTTTGCTAATTCAATAGCTTTTTCGCAACGCTTTTCTTCTGTTTGCTTTTGCTCAAATCTAACCTCTGTCATTGACTTAGCAATAGGCGTAAACATTTGTATTTGTCCGCTAATATCAATTAAGGATTGATTTTGAACTGTATGTTTTTTTACTATTAAATTGGGCAAATTATATCGTTCGTCACTAAATCCTAAGTCGCTAGGCATTTTGCACATTACAGACCATTGATTAACCCAAGCAAAAAAACTTTCTTCGGCGTGTGGTTTAAGATAAAACTTTTCGCCTATATTCCTGTTGTTACTATCTACGCTATTTTGATTGTTTTTAAAGAACTTTGTAAGCATATCCATATAACCCATGTAGCCTAATGCTTCGCTACTTGTGCCAAGTTCAATAAAGTCGTTTGGCGATGGCGTTGCAGTAGAAAGAAAACGGTAAGGGACTTTTTTAATAAAAGTATTTACTTCGTTTTTAATAGCCCCTTCAAAGTTTTTAAGAATACTACTTTCGTCTAATAATACACCTACAAAATCGCTGCTGTTAAAATAGTGTAATCGCTCGTAATTACATATAACAATCTTCTTAGTAAACTTTCCATCCTTAGAATATTCAATATCATCTATACCTAACTTTTCCGCCTCTTTAATAAACTGAAAAGCAACCGCTAATGGAGTAAGTATTAGCACACGTTTATTTGTATGTAAAACAATGTTGTAGGCTGTTGATATCTGGATTAATGTTTTACCTAATCCTGTATCTAAAAAGTTTGCTATTCTACCTTTAACAATATTTTTTTCAATAATATAATTTTGGAAATCAAATCCTATACATGGGAACCAAGTAGGCTTAAATCCACTATCCCCTATTGAGTGCCGTTTCTTTTGCAGAAACTCTTTGTAATCTTCCATTTTTTTTAAATTAAAATAGCCCCTAAAAACCAGTACTTTGTCGCATAAAGTACCAATCTAAAGGGGCAATAAGTTTAATGATACAGATGCGACCTGTATTATTTATTGCAAATATAATGTAACTAAACCTTTTCTTCAAAAGTAATTTTTTCCCCTCGATATAAAGCATCAACAAGTTCTTCAACTAAACTTCTTTTATCGGGGGTTAGTAACGAAATCTTATTCATTATTTCGGGGATTGCTAACACATCACTACTCCATTCTAACCTAACCCCTTCTCTTACTGCATCGGGGAAAGCAGGGATAGTAATAAAATCCCCATAGCACCAATCTATCTTTTTGATATATCGGTTTGCTAACTTTTCTGCGTCAGTTTCGGGCAACTCCCTTTTTAAATCTTCCCAATACTCCCTTGATACTTTAAGGTGGTGAAAGGCACTTATGATATTGCTTCTTTGTTCGCTCATTATTTTTTTGTTTTTAACCAAATTAATTGCTTTACATCAGAATAAAAATCTGTATTAATAAATCCTTTTAAATCATCCCAACTTAAACATTCTACTTTCCTCCAATCATGCCCCTCTATATCAAGATTTTTTTTAGTTGGTTGGGGTTTTAATAAATGTTGTAACCCCTCTAAAGTTTCATCCCACTTATATAACATCTTTTGGTATTTTTCATCTTGTAATTCTAACGCATCTAGCCTACTAAAAATATTACTTTGATTAGTAAACAATTCTTTTCTACTTTTCTCTAAAGATTCAATCCTTTGTGTTGGTTCAGGCTTCGGTTGTTCGATGTGGATGGATTTAGAAGCAGGACGTATATTAATACACCCAATGGCATCTTTCCCCTTAATGTAATGATACCCATCTTTTGTAGTATAACTGTATTCGCCTCTGAAAACCCCGTCTGATTCATTGTCACCGTATATCTCTACTAATTCGCCTACTTTTGGTTGCCATTTTTCTTCATTGGGGATTTCTATCCAAGTGCCGTCTTGAAATAAAACTGAAATTTGGCATGAAGTAATAGCCTCATTTGAATAGTAATACCAACCTTCTACCCTATAATCATTTCCGTATTTGTTTAATATATTAATTTCTTCCGACGACTTATGCCTAAACTTCACCCCCGTATAGTCTCGTTGTTGTGGTCTCGTAATCGCCATATACTCGGAACGGGTGATGAAAGTATAGCCGTCGCTAAATTTACTATTATCAGCAGCATAAATACAATTACTAGGGCTATTATCTTTACCCCAATATTTGATACCATCAATAAAACAATAAGCATCTTCACCTAAACGACTTCTTATATCGTCTTTTACTTCTTGAAATTCCTCGCAATACCACCCATTAGGGTACTTTTCGTTTACTAACTCGATAGGGTGTTTACTACGGGGCATTTCTACTATTGGTTCGGGAATGGGGGGATGTGAATTTTTATAATTACTCCATTGTGTTTCCATCCCCATAAAAGGAGGCAATACTCCGTTTAAAAACCCCCTTACATAATCATCACTAAATAATTGTTCTTTACTGTTACTCATTTTTTTTATTTTTTAGGTTGTTATTAAAAACGCTTTAAGTGGCTCAAATTTCAACGATAATTTAATTTTGGGTACATTGTACACAAAATACATTAAGATTAAAATTTGAGCCGTTTAGTTAAATTTTAGAATGGCAAATCATCAGTTGGTTCTACATTATTATTACCATAATCTATTTTTGCTCCGTTACCTTGTGGTGTTGTGGTTTGTGTAGATTGTTGCGGTTGTGATATTTCTTTTGATGCAGAAAGTAACCTTACTTCAAAAACCCTTAATCTCAACTGTGCTACCCACTTACCTTGCTTGTCTTGATAGGCTGTTGCTTCGGGTTTACCTTTTACATAAACCAATGTCCCTTTTTTTAGATAGGGGGATATGGCTGTATTCTCAACCCAATAGGCGCAACTAATCCAAGTTGATTTTTCTACTTTAACACCATTTGCATCTTTATAACTTTCCCCGTGTGCTACGTTGAAATTAATGCAATTTTTACCTTGTACGTTTGAGATAGTGCAATCATTCCCAATGTTGCCCACTACTGTCATTTCTAGTACCATAACTGTTTGTATTTATTGTTTGATTAAAAAATTACTTAATTGTTTCTAAAAAATTATACATAGCATCTGTAAACCAATTTTTTTCTTTCATGTGGTGATGCCAATTATTACCTCTTTCAAGTGGTTTGTTTCTATCATTAATCCATTGTTCTTTAGGGATATAATAAAAATCGTAAACAGTTTTTTCTTCTTTACTTAATTCGTTTGCCGCTTCTTCGCCTATTAATTCTAGGTATTGTTCCATGTGCCTAAATGAATCAGCATAATAAAAAGATATATAATCATCTTCTATTTTAATTATTACTTCTCTGTTACGGTTGTCTGAAAAACTTTTTTGCATTGTGTTTATTTTTATTGTTTAAAAAATGTTACCGTTTATTTGAAAACCTTTAAGTTCTTCAAATGGTTCATACCATTCTATTAATTTACTTTTACCTAATTCAGCCCTAAACTTTAATCTGCCATTTATGCCATCTCTATGCTTTGCTATTATTTGATACATCAACCCTTTTGTGCTTTCCCCTAATTCGTCAGTTATTGAATTTTCATCATAATATTCGGGGCGATGTAAAAAAGAAACTTGGTATGCCAATTCTTCTATACTACCCGATTGTTTTAAATCTGCAAGGTTAGGTTCGTGATTACTTCTACCCTTCCCTAAAATTTCTCTATTCATTTGAACATAAAGTATTATTGGGACTTTTAAGTCTTTACAAAGTGAAGTTAATACGTCTAAAATATAGTCAACCCTAGCTGTTGCTGTATTATAAACACGCTCTAATTCTTTTGGTAATTTTAATAAGGTCAAGAAGTCAACAAAAACACATTTAACACCATCGTTTTCTACCCAATTTTTTATTTTAGTCGAAATTTTGTTTATGTACCTGTTATTATAAATTCTAAAATCTAAATTAATAGCTTCTTGCATTGCATCGTGTACTAATTGTTGTTCTTCTTCTGTTATGTACTTTGGATTCTTTTTGTATAAAAAGTTATCAAAACCCAATAGGTTACAGCCAATACGTTTAAGTAATTGCTCGTCTGTCATTTCCCCATTAATAACACCTATTCTAGTTTTTTTAGACATACGACAAATACATTCTGTTAAATGAACACCCTTACCCATAGCAGGTCTACCAGCAATAACGTAAATACCATTAAATAACTCCCCATTAATTTCATCCCACTCTTTAAAATTGGTATAAATACTATTTAAGTCCTCTATGTTATTTTTTGCGTTATAAACCCTTTGGTCAAATTTCGTTATAACGTTCATCGCTATTGTTGATAAAGGGGTTATTTTTAATTCAGATAATTCATAATTAATCCCTCTTAATTTATTTTCAGAATCAGATAGTAAATCAAAAACATCTTGGGTTACGTCAGCAGATTTTGCTAAAATACTACTACTGAAATCTATCAACCTTCTTTGTATGCTTTTTTGCTTTATCAATGTACAATAGGCTTCTATATTTGCAGTACTTGTAACATTATTTGTTAATAATGAAACTCCATATACACCGTCTACTTCATTGATGTAATTATTTTTTATGATACATTCACAAACAAGTACTATATCAACAGGGTTATTCTTGTAAACTTCGCATATAGCATTATAAATAATTCTATTTTTTTCTAAATAAAAATCCTCTTCTTTAAGTATTGATTGTACTTTATTAACACAAGAATTATCAACCAACATAGAACCTAAAACTTGTTCTTCCAACTCTTTTGAGTGTGGTAAAGACACATTACCCAATACCATTTTTGAAATATCAGAACCCTTAATATCTTTTGCCATATCAAATTTGTTATTTTCTTAAACTTTCTCCGTTCCAAACTATTAATTCACACATTTCTTTTATCCTGTCTAAAACCCTATTCCCATACATTTTTTCTATTGTGGGTGTTTTACCATCATCATTTTTTAAATAAGCAACAATATTTGATGATAAATGTGTTCGGTATCCGCTAGTAATAAAAAGGTCATATCTTTCCATAATAATTTCTGAAATTATATTTACTGTATTGCCATACCTTTTTACATCTAAAGAAAACCCAATATCATCAATATACAAATCGCACAATAATGATTTGCCATAATATTCCTTAATTTCAGCAGAAGTATAAGTTTCAGACATATCCTTCAACTCGTAACCAGAAACCCATTTAAAACGCCTTTCTGTGTCCTTTAAAAGACGTTGCATAATTCTCATAGAAGCAGTTTTCCCAACCCCAATAGAGCCTGTTATAAAAATTCCCTTTTCATTTTTATAAATAGATGTAAAAATCTTCTTGTAAAAATCTTTAGTCTGCTTATTCTCTAAAGAAAATTTGTCTCCATAAAATTGTTTCCCAACAATAATAATTGCTTCTGAAACGGTTATGTTTGATTGTTCTTTTACCATTTTCCTACATTTTCACTATTATAATCAAAATCTTTTGGTACGTCTACAAATCCTTTTGGTAATGTGCCATTAACTATTTCTTTGTTTTCATAGTGTTTTTTATAATGATTTGTAAAGTGGCTTTTCAATCCTGCTACATCCTTGTATTGTGCTTTCAAATTTTGTTCTACAACAAAATCAATCATAAATTTTTCAACTTGAATATAAGTTAAATTTTTAGCCTTGCAAAAATTTTTCTTAAAAATTTCATCTTTTAAAAATTTACTTGCTTCTACGCCCCAAGTTGGGAATGATTCTGGGCTATAAATTGCCTTTTTTTCAATATCGGTAAATGATATTTCTTTTACAGGTTCAATAACGGGGACACTTACACTATCACTTACACTATCACTTACAGATAGGGTTTCGTTAGGTTTATTAGGTTTATTAGGTTTATTTTCATTAGATTTAGGTGGTCTACCACCTAATTTACCATTATCCTTAGAAGTTTCCCTCCTTTTATCATAATCATTAATATTCCTTATTAAATTAGGTTCAATTAATTTCCAAACCAATTTAACCGATAGGTTATTTAGGTTAATTAGGTTTTCTTTGTCGCTATGAAAATAAAATAAATTCTTTAAGATTATAGATTGTTCTAATTCCGATAAATCTTCAATAGCGTCAAACCACTCTGTTCGTATAATAAAAGTTTCCTTCATTTGAATTTTATGTGTGGATTAAAAGCTAGTTCCTAAAATTTCGTTTATCTTTTTTAAGTTTTCATCTGTAAGGTCACGGTCTTTTGTTAGTACTAAAGAGAAGTGAGTGTCAGACAATCCTAATTTTTCTTTTAACCATTTTTTCTTAATCCCCTTTTCATTTAAGTGTGCGATTATTAAATCACGAGGGTCTTTCTTTTGTTCTTCCATAATTTTTATTATTTGTTGATTTGAAAATGCAAACATAGTAAAAAAACATTTACATAAGAAATTATTTTTTTTCAGAAATTTTTTGGTTACTATTCCGAATTAATTATTACTTTTGTCCCGTACTAAAAAAAATAAAAAGTTATGAGTAAAAAAAATGATAACAAAGAACCTTATGTTTACGAGGGGGGATTATCGGAAACAGGGGGCGAAGAAACCCCGCTAGATACCTTTAGAAGATTATTCTACAAAAAGAAAAACCTAATGGTATATGATGATTGTTTAGTTTATGGTAAGATTGCTAAGGGGGTTGGTAACGAAGCAAGGACAGAAGCAATTAAAGTAATTGCAGACAACAATCTCCCACTAGAATTATTAGATGATAGTGATGGGTTTTGGGATTCTATTACAGTACAAGAAAAAGGAAGTAGTAACACTAAAAAATAAAACGCCGTGAAATAGGTTTATAATTTTCGATGTCGCAACCGCATTGTTAGAATGATAATGACAGATAAAAGCGAGGTGAGAAGCCTACTGTCTGAAATAATAGGTTACTAACTAAGTTTTATTTTTTAAATTTTTATAAATGTCTTTTAATTCAACAATAATACCTAAGAACAAAAAATGCAAATGCGGTTGTAAACGTGAAGGCAGGATATGGGCAAAGGGGATGTTAAAGGAATGCTATATGCGTGAAAACCCCCCTAAACCTATTTCTAAATTCTCAAAGAAAAGAGAAAGTGAAGTGTTAGGAATACAAGGGGAAAGTATGCAAAATGTCATTAACGATTTAGATGTACTAACAAGTAAGATAGTAAGGATTAGGCATAGTGATGTTTCGGGGTTTGTTGATTGTGTAGTTTGTAAGGGGAAAGGTCGTAATCATTGGACAAAAATGCACAATTCCCACTATATAGATAGAAGGCACTTAGGATTAAGGTTTGACTTTAATAACTGCAATGAAAGTTGCCCACGTTGCAATGAAATACACAATACCGACAAAGCCCCATACACTGATGCTTTAGAATCCCTACATAAAGGGATAACAACCTACTTAATTGAACAATCTCACTTGGTACATAAATTCACCCTAAACGAACTAATTGAATTAAGAAGGGAGTACATAGAAAAACTAAATTATTTAATGCTTAAATTTAATTAAAATGAATCTTTATTTATTAGAACAAACAGACAACAATGATTACGATACATACGACAATATGATAGTATGTGCAGAAAGCGAACAAGATGCAAGAACTATACATCCCGATGGAAGCACATTTGTAGAAAATACAATGCGGTCAAGTTGGGCTAAATTAAGTGAAAATATAACTTGCAAATTAATCGGCATTGCAATCGAAGGCGCAACAAGAGGGGTAGAATTAGCATCTTTTAATGCAGGTTAATTTAACAGACTAAATTTATTAAATAATGCCACACGATAATATCACAGATATATTTGATGAACAATTAGAGTATCTCTTAGAAAGAATAAAAAAAGAAGGTGTTGAATATGAATCTGAAATATTAGCTAAGGTAGCCTTACCTTGTGGTATATGGGTAAACGTAACTTTGGTTTTAGAAAAGTTTGACCCAGCAGCAGAAATTATTGATAATTTTAAAGATAATAACAACTAAATTTAATAAATAATGGCTACGCCAAAAACATTGATATTATACAATATAAACAATATGCCAACAGAAGAACAACAGAAAGAATCTATTAATAAAATAAATAATACAAATAAGTTATTACCTAAATTCGATTTATTTAATGAAGCATTATTAAAAGAAAAAAGTATTGACTTTGCAAAATTTAGAGATGTTTATAAACGTAGAGAAAGTAATTATATGCACATAAAGCACACTATTTTAGGAGGGGGGATAGTTACTTGGATGGGTTCAACAGACGAAAGTATTTATGATTTATACTTAAAGGGGGAGCAATACGAAGACCCATACGAAACTTTTAGAGAGCAATTAAAAGAACACTGGAATAAAGATAACCACTAATTTAATAAATAATGGCAATAGAGGTTACAAATGAAGAAATAGAAATGCCAGAATACGGCAAAAGAAAATATCATTGCTATCCATTGGATGAAAATGGCAGAAAATGGGCTATAAAAGATGCAACACAAAGCGATGAAAAATCAATAATAGCAAAAGGTAATTATACAGATATGTCTTTTAGGTGTTACTATATGAATAAAGAATATTACAAACAAAACCCCATTAACTAACCAACTAAATTTAAACTAAGTAAATGATAGAACAAAATAACAAAAGAAAGTACCCTTTGCATAAATATGAAATATGGATTGGGTTTTATCATTGGGGACAAGGTGAAGACCCTTCTGAAGAACCAAAACTACTTGCAGAGGTAGTTGCGCCCAACTTTAATATCGCCTGTCTTATTTATGAGTTAAATAGTCAACTAAATAGGATTAATTATTTGATGAAAGCGGATGAATATGTAGATAAACAGTCGTGTAGAAACTTTTACAACTTTGATAAAAATACAGGTGCGGCAGGTAAGTATTTTGAAACAAAAGAAGAAGCATTGGAAACATTCAAATAATTAAATCAATGACAGAACAAACATTAAACATTGACTACCATATAAGAAATGCCACATTAAAAGCATTAAATAAAAACAAGTGTTTTGTTTCTGCTTCAAAAGATTTAGGGGTTCGTTCACGAAGGGTAGTAGAAAGATTGATAAGGGATTATAAAATAACATTCGACCATTCAACTAAAAAATATATTTCACAATGCAGCAATTAAGTTTAGCAATTACTAATTACAATCGTTATGAATTAACGATAAAGTCTTTTGAAAAGGTATTAAACAATGATAGAATAGGGGATATTCTTATTTTGGATGATGCTAGTACAGACGGTTCTTTTGAGAAGTTGAATGAGTATTTTAAAGATGAACCAAAAGTAAGATTAGTACAACAAGTAAGGAATAGGGGGATGCAAAGAAACAAGCGTGATGCGGTTGCATATTCTTATAACGATTGGGTTATCCTTTTGGATAGTGATAATGAATTGACAGAACACTATATCGAACATATCCCCGAAGTACTAGAACCAAAATGTATTTATATGCCAAGTTGGGCTATGCCTAGATTTGATTATAGACAATTTCAAAATATCCTATTTGATAGTGATAGTGTTAAACAGTTTATAGGAGTACCATTTTTCGGGGCTTGCTTAAATACTTGCAACTACGTTTGCCATAAAGAAACATACATAAACGCTTTTGAGTACGATAGTGAAATACTAGAAGCAGATACTATCAACCACCTATATAACCACTTGAAAAAAGGAGGAACGTTTACAGTAGTAGAAGATATGTGGTATAATCATTTAGTACACGATGAATCGGGGTTTATGAAGAATGTACACAAGAATATGGCTGATGCAATGTCACTTGAAAAAAAGATTAAACTACTTTAATAAGTTTCACTATATTTGTAGCGCAAAGAAAGTTATGGTTAAAATTAAAAATAGTTTTTAGATACATCGTAACCGTGTGGTGGTAGAATTTACTCCTTCTATAAGGCATAACTTTCTTTGCAAACCCCACACGGTTAGGATATAAATTTTTTTTTAAAAATGGTTTCTGTTAAGTTATACGGGCGGATGGGAAACCAATACTTTCAAGCATTTTGCGCTATTGCTTATGCTTTGAAACACGGATTAGATTACCATATCCCTGCACATACCCTTAATGATAGTGTATGGAATCCTGCAATAACACACTTAGAAAACCCCGAATGGAATCCATCAGTACAAACAATAATACTTACAGAAAAATCGCACGCTTACGAAGAAATCCCATTTAAAGAAGAATGGAGAAATATAAACATAGTTATTGATGGGTATAGGCAAAGCGAATTGTATTTTAAAGATTACTTGATACAGATAAGAGAGATAATGTTATTTGATTGTTCTGTTAAAAATAGAAGAACAGTCGCATTGCACGTTAGGCGTGGAGATTATGTTAAGTTGTCTTCAAAGCATCCTTGTGTAACTTATGAATATATATGTGAATCCGCTCATTTTATTAATGGTATAATGCCATTAAGACCTATGTTTATTGTTTTTTCTGATGATATAGATTGGTGTAAAAATAATTTAATAGGGTTTAATAAATTATTTGACCCTATTTTAAATGCAGATAGCGTATTATTTTCAGAAGGTAAAAGCGATAGTGAAGATTTTTTATTAATGCTTGGTTGTGCAAATTTTATAATTAGCAATAGCACATTTAGTTTAATTGCTGCAATACTTTCTGATTCACAAAATAAAATTTGCATATCCCCTTCAAAAGAAAATTGGTTTGGAGAAGATAACAAGCACCTTTCTACTGAAACAATAATACCCGATTATTTTCATCAAATTAAATACTAATAAATGTCATATTTAGAAACACTTGGAAGAAGATACAAAACAGATAAAGTAGAACACGGGTATTTACCTTTTTACGAAAAATATATCCCTAAAAATACATTAGCATATTTAGAAGTTGGTATTGCAAAAGGGGCATCATTGCTTATGTTTAATGATTACTTTCAAAGCAAGGTTGATATTCATTGTGTTGATTTGTTTTTAGACCCCAACCACACTACCCAAAGATGGTGTAGGGAACACTTTTTTGTCCCTTATCAATGTAGCCAAACAGATATAGATGCTTTATCTAGGATACATCAAAAATTTGAATTAATTTCAGAAGATGCGTCACATAACTCTGCCCACCAAATAATAACCTTTAAACACTTATTTGTAAATAACTTAAATAGTGGCGGTGTTTACTTTATAGAGGATACCCATTGCTGCAAGGATGAATTTTATTGGGGCGAAGGAGTAAATGTATTTGAAGATACCCCACTATGGATGTTTAAAAACTACTTGGAAACAGGTAAAATACAAAACAAGTTCTTTAGTGATGGGGAAAGTAAAGTATTCCAAAACCTAATAAAGTCTGTTTCAATAGAGGCAGATGAAAAACTAATAATTATAACTAAAAAGTAAATGAGAAATCTTGTTTTGAAAGAACAAATAGAAAAAGATGTTTATGGGACTATTTATAAATATCCTAAAGGCACAATAGTAGTAAAAGATTTGGATAATAATATGTCATTTTTAGATAGTCCTTTAATAATTGAAATACATGGACATGGGGATTATGTATATGCTAGGTTAGACCAATGTGAAATAATATCTGATAATTAAAAAATAAAAAAAATGCTGATTAAACTAGACTTTCTAAATAACAAATACAATATAAAAGCAAACGGGGTACTTCACGTTGGGGCTAATTACTTCCAAGAAAGAGAGGATTACAAACGTAATGGTCTTGAAAACGTTTATTGGGTAGATGCATTGCCCGAAACATTTAATTCAGCAAAAGAAATACTGAAAGATTACCCCACACACAAGGCGTACAATGTATGTGTAGGCGACAAAGACGGTGAAGTAGTGCAATTTAATGTTTCTTCTAACAAAGGGGAAAGCAGTTCAATATTTGATTTTGGTACACACACAACAAACCACCCCGAAGTATCATTTGTAAGTAAAATACAACTTACTACAAAGCGATTAGACACTTTTTTAAGAATACAAAGAGTGGACGTTTCTGATTTTTTCTTAAATTTAGACATACAGGGTGCTGAATTGATGGCTTTAAAAGGTCTTGGTAACTTTTTAAAGCAGATGAAGTACATTTATTGTGAGGTAAACACGGGAGAAGTCTACAAGGGAGTGCCTAAACTGCACGAAATAGACGAATTTTTGGAAAGAAATGGGTTTGATAGGGTAGAATTATCAATGACAGGGGCAGGATGGGGTGATGCGTTCTATATTAGACGTGAACCCGCTAAAAGTGCCTTGAAATTCGCAGAAAAAAGGTATATACCTAAGCTATTGGAAGAATTTAACGATTTTGGCATCCCCAAATTATTTACCCCTAAAGAAACAAGCAAGTATCCATCAGATAACGAACAAATATTTGAGGAATGGTTTGCATCAACATACAAAGGAGAAGTGAAAGACAGAGAGTATCTACCTATTATGTGGACTGCTTATTATAAAAACCACAATTTCGGTAACGATACACTAGCGATAAAGCAATTACAATCCTATTTGGATAAGCTAGACAAGTCAAAGAAGTATTTTACTATTTGCCAATTTGATTTGGGGGTTATCAACGATTTAAGCAACTTAGACATAAAGGTATTTGGTATGTGTGACGAGCAATGTGACTATATACTGCCACTTATCTGTAAGCCACACGGCAAATCAAAAAAAACAGATAAGAAGTACTTGGCGAACTTTGTTGGCAGATTAACAAACCCCCTAAGAAGTGAAGGTATTAAATCTTTAAGAAACAACCCCAACTACTACATATCAACAGATAATCATTCAATGCAAGAATATTGCGATATAATGGCACAATCTGTTTTTACTTTATGTTTTAGGGGGTTTGGATTGAGTAGTTTTAGAATAATGGAAGCGGTTGAGCAAGGTAGTATCCCTGTTTACATTTCTGACAAGCATTTATATCCATACGGACTGACAAAAGAACAATTTGAAAGATTTGGTATTGTTATTAGTGAAGCAGAAATAAATGACATTGATATTATATTGCAATCATATCCCGAAAAGCAAATATGGATATTGCAAGAAAACTGTAAAGCAATGTTCAATGAATTTTTTACTTACGAAGGGGTCAAGAAAACGATAACCAACAAGTTTATTTCTTTCAAGTATCAAATAATAACAGATGCTAATTAATGATTTTGTAGATAAGGTTTTTATTATTTCATTGCCCGAAAGAAAGTCGGATAGACTTGATGTGTTGGGTAAGGAATTGGATTCATTGGGGATTGAATGGGTTAAGTTTGATGCTTTAAGAAACAAAGAAGGTTATGTTGGTTTAATTAAGACAATGCACAGCCTTTTTTCAATAGCCAAACTAATGAATTATGAAAATATACTTGTATTTGAAGATGATGCTAAATTTATAGAAGGTACAGAAGGGTTTATTTCAGAATGTTTGCAACAAATCCCTAAAGACTATCATTGCCTACACTTAGGGGTAAACTTATTAGTTCCACCTACTAAAGTATCTGAAAACATACTTAAAATAACAGCTTCATACGCTTTACACGCTACATTTTACTCGAAGGAAGCGATAAATCTAATCTTGCCCCTCTTGGAAGATGAAACACAACCAATAGATGTAAGTATTATGAGAAAGATACAGCCATTAGGCAAGTGTTATTGCAGTAACCCAATGATATTTACACAAAGACCTACTAAATCAGACATATTCAACTACGACCCATTAAAGCATAAAGGTCTTGATAGTATTTATAATAAAGAATTGGGAGTTGTTGATTTTTCAATAATGATGGAACAAAATTTTAACCGATTAACAAATAATATATGATACAAATTAATGAATTACTTTATTTAGACAGTATTTTAAAACAATCTTTTGAGGGTACAGATTTTTTTTACAAAGATTGGGTTCACGATTTTATTAGTTCTGGCGGCAGAGAGATTGCTTATTTTTTTATATAAAACATAAAGAAAGTAAGAGAACAACAAAAGAAGTCCGAATTAGTTTTGACCCAGAAGAGTGGGGGCATAATGACTTAGATAAATATTTGGAAGAAGGTAAGAAGTTATTAATAAAACATTCTTTATTTTCTTTAAGTTATTATACGGAACATATTAAAGCAATAAAAAAAGACAAATGATAAAGAAAGTATTACACATCAGACAAACAAGTGCCGCATATCCAAATACGGGGATAAGCGAAGCATTTGAAAGCAATGGATGGGAAGTTTCTGAAATTGATTGGCAGAAAGTAAAGCTAAACGCAGGGATAGAGGGGGTTTCCCCACGACTTATTGCTAAAGCAGCAATGGAAGAACCCGATTTGATATTTATTCAAATGCAAAACGAAGGTTCTTTAGACAGTTATACTGCATCGGAGTTGTCTAAGTTGGGATTTACTTTTTTTTATACAGTAGATGTAAGGGACAATATTGACTTCATAGAAGAACTTGCCCCACACTTAAATCTTATTCTTTTTTGTGATAGAGAAAGTGTTGCACAACTAAAAGAAAAAGGGATTAACAACGTTGATTATATGCAACCAAGTTGTGATACTAAAATGTATCGAAAGTTTAATAACAAGAACACTATATTTGATTTTCCCCCAATAGTATTCATAGGTAGTAACTATCAAAACTCAAACTTAAACTTCCCTAAGTCAAAAGAACGACAAGAAGTAATTGAGTATATGGAGAAAGAATTTGGAGACAAGTTTAAGGCTTATGGGTTGGGGCAAAAAGGTGGATTCCTAAACCCACAAGAAGAAATACTTTGTTACAATTCAGCCAAGATAACATTTACCCAAAACAACTTTGAACGTGAAGGATATTGTAGTGATAGGGATTTTAGGGCATTGGCTTGTGGTATATTCACGGTTCACCAAGATATAAAAGGATTGTCAGAAGATTTTATTTACAAATGGTCTAACTTTAAAGAATTAGGTGAAATATGTCACGCTGCTTTGTATAGGGACTTTTTTGTACAGGGGGCTGCAAAAGCCACCAATAGATTATTTCTATCAAATCACACTTGGAGTAATAGGATAAATCAATTAGAAAAAATTATTGTTAATCACGGGTTTCAATTCAAAGAAATCCAACTAAACACTTTTAGCGATGGATAACAAACCTTGTAAAGATGCACATAAGGTTGATGGGGTTATACCACAACCAAACGACTTACAGTTTGATGGCAGGACTTGTGAGTGTGGCAAACTTATTTTCTATAAGGAAATGTGTACTTGCCCAAGCAACCCCCACGAAGTATTGAAAACTAAACCTAACAACTAATGAATATAGGCAATAGTAAATTTGATTTGCAGAACGAAAACTTTGAATACTATTTTCAAAGCCAAGCATCACTTATGGGAGAGGCTCAAAGAGAATTATTACCTAAAGACATAGGGTATAAAATTTTCAAGAAAGGTCACATATTTGATACTAAGTCTAGTTGTAAGTTAAGTTTCTTATCCAAGATGTTTGTATTGATTAGGGCTTTAAGAAAGAAGTGGATACTAATAGTTGAGGATGATGTAAATGGGATGTCTGTTGAGGAGTTTTTTAAGTACAAAGAATTGCACGAAAAGAACTTAAAATCAAAAGATTCAGATGATATTATCAGTAAGGGTATTTTTGTTTTAGGATGCAAGGAATTGGTTGATACATTTTCCAAAATAAATACAATTAATCTTTCCCCAACATACAACTACCTTATAAAATCAAAGAACAAACTATCTATACCTAAAGACCAATGGATGATAGCTTCAAACTATATGTCTAGGTTCTTAGTTAATTATGAAGCTAATAGAAAGACTATTGCTTTAAGGACTAAGTTAAATATGCCCGAATTTCAAGTAATGATTAGGTTATATGCAGGGGAAGAGGTATTAAGCAGTACAATTTGGCGTGATTTGTATAAATATTCTTTCAATAGCAGTAAGACTAAAATAAAATTGGCATTTAGCACCCTTCAAAATAAAGGTTATATAAGCAAAAGCGGAAAGTTAATGGGGACTAAATTAAAAATAACAGCATTGGGGAAAGATGTTTTAAACGAGATTTTTGAAAAATACATCGTTAAATTCTAAAAACAGAATAGCACTTGATAGATATTTTCTATATTTACAAGGTTTTTAATAGTTTTAATCTATAACGTGTCAAAGAAAGTAACAAATAGTAATACGGTTTCACTAATGGATGGGTTATATACCTACGAAATCCCTTTGTCTGTACCTAATGATGAAAAAGATATAATAAACTTTGATGTTTATAATAAACAAAATCAAATTTGGACACGCCCCGACATACCCGATGTAAGAAGATTGACAGAAAAGAAAAGGATTGAAATAATAGACTTGCATAGAAAAAGATGGCTTGAAGGGGTTTGGATACTTATAGGAGGAGAATTGGTTTACCTTACAGGGATGCACTATGACTTTCTTGTTTTCAATAAGTTTGACTTCGGATACCCCAACTACTTAGACCAACAAAGATTAGACTTTTATTTTAGGGACTTGGTTAGAAAAGATGCAGATTGTTTTGGGAAATGTATTCTAAAGTGTAGGCGTAGTGGTATGTCGTCAGAGGAAATAAGCGAAGGTATTTATACTCTACTAGAAGATGAAAATAGTCACGTTGGATTACAAAGTAATACCGATAAAAAAGTAAAGGAAACTTTGATGTTGCCTTTTATAGAAACATATCTTGCAAGACCTATTTGGATGCGTGAAAAGATTTATACCCCTGCATCAAAGAAACCCCGTAACGGGATAGAATTAACTTGCAATGTTCTTAAAGATGAGGATAGTGATGAAAACAATACTTACTTAGGGGGAACTGCAAGGGCTTATCCAACAGTAGCATCAGCAATGGATGGTACAAAAAAGAGATTTATAGTACAGGACGAAGCCTTTAAGTGGACAACCGCCTCTACAATGGAAACACTAGACATTAATAAAAAGTGTGTAGTAGAATATGGCATAAAAGGTAAGATAGATGTTCTTTCTACAATGGGAGATAGTGACAACCAATTAAACGCCGTAAAGGAAGGGTGTAAGATGTATATGGAAAGTAATCCCCTTGTAAGGGATGCTAATAACCGTACAACAAGTGGGTTATACAAATGGTTCGTTAGTGCAATACACTCTGCCGACATCCCCGATAAGGTTCGTGACCCTGTTTATACCAGATTTGGCAAAGTAAACAAAGATGCTTGTGAGGCTTATGTATGGGCGCAAGCAAACAAATACGCAAAAGATAGTAAGCAATATGTATTTGAGTTAAGGCGTATGCCACTAAAAGAAGAACACGGGTTAATGTCGGCAAATGACAAAACCTACTTCTCGGTAATGCGTTTTGACGAAAGGTTAAATCATCTTTACGCACTCCCAATAGACCAAAAGCCTTATGTTAAAGGGGATTTGGTAGAAGATAAACAAGGCAAGGTTTGGTTTGAACAGAACGATGAAGGGGCTTGGTTAGTTGCCGTTATGCCATACTTTGATACAGAAAAAAACATTGATACAAGAAATAGGTTCAGACGTAGTGAAGGTACTTACTATCCCCCAATAAACCCCGAAGGTTGTATAGGATATGACCCTATAAGATATAAGACCGATAACACTATCAGTAAAAAACTATCTAAAGCATCAATAGTCGTGTATCAAAAATTTGATTATTTTGGTAGTGGTAATGCAAATAAATATTGTGCCTTATATTTACAACGTCCAAGTGACCCTAAAATAGCACATAAAGAGTGCGTTAAGGCTTGTAAGTTTTGGGGATACCCCGTAATGGCAGAAAGACAGGTAGAATCAACAGAAGAAGTATTTGAAGAAGAAAATATGTCTAACTTTTTATTGAAAAGTGAAACAGATAAGAAGTGGGGAATGTGGACAACCCCAAAGACAACTGAAAATGGATTGCAAATGTTGGTGACTAGGTTTGATATACCAAAATCCCCCAACGACATAGACCAACTAGAACAATACCCTTTTGAAGAAGGTTTGGAAGATAAAAAGAATTTCGATTTGAGCAATACAGAGGAATCCCACATAACAATGTCAGAGGTAATGTTAGAGTATGGATTAAAGCAGATACAAGAAACAAATCTTACAGACAATAGTACTAGAACAATGATGCAAATAATGATGGAAATAAACCCCCCAAGAAATAAATAAAAGAAAATGGCTATCACAGATTTAGATTTAAGCAAAGTACAGTTATTAGGAGATAGAATCTTACTAAGAATAACATCAGAGCATAGAGAAAGTATCTATACAAAGCAAATAGTTAGGGACGATGGTAGTAAAGTAACCCTATTCAAAACCATTAAGGTTGATGAAATAGATGAAGCATACAACTCTAAGTTTGTACAGACAGCAACAGTAGAGAAAGTAAACCCCAATGAGAAAAACATTCAAGTAGGGGATATAGCAATAATAGACTATACTGTTTGTAATAGTTCTTCTAACTTCTTTTGTAAAGATGGTGACGATGATTTATTTTTGGTAAATGCCAACAGTACTTATCACAAAGAAACATTGGTAGTTGATGCCAACAGAAGGATAACAAAACCCACCATAGTTTATTATGCAGGGGATGTGGATGAGTTAAGCCCAATACTAGGATTAATAAGAGGGGGTGAGTTAATAAGCAATAGCCCTTATGTATTCCTAGAACACGAAGAAAGTGTTATACAAAAAGTATCTGCATTTGATATTTTGTACACAGAAGAAGAAAAAACATATCAAAGGAAAGTAATATCATCCCCTATTTATCTAAACAAACAAATACCAATAAATAAAGGAGATATACTATTATTAGACGATAGGGACGTGTTTCCCGTTATACTAAATGACAAAAAAATTGATTGCGTAGTAGATACAGATGTACTTGCGATAGCCACCAATACAAAAAAATAATGGAACTACCAAAAATATCTCTAATTTTGTAGAAATTTTTTATTAATGGCAAAGCCAAAAATTACGAACACGCCCCAAGTTAAAGATATAACCTTATTTTGGTCGGATTTAAACTTCTTTCCCGAAGATTTAAAGCTATCTAAGTTATGGTTAGCACAAGCCATATTCTATGCACAAAAAAATAGTTCTAGGTTTTTAGACCCCAAAAAAGCAAAAATTTACAGAAAACTAGATGTACTAGAATTAAACAAACAAGAGTATATAAATATCATTGACCCTAAAACACCACAAGGCGGCGGTGGTACTGCATCTTATTTTTCGGCAGATTTTAAGGCAAACCCCATAGACGCACATTTAGATAATATCATTTTAGCAAAACTAGATAAAATTGGGATTGAAAACAAAATACAAGTAAACGAAATAGATAAGTATGCCAAAATGCAAAGGCAGAAAGAAAAAGACAAGTTAATCTATCAGCATTTATTTAGGGATATAATCAATCACGTTTTGGTTGAATTAAATATGTCCCCACTATCAGAAAGCCAAGACCCATATAAATATGCTGCATCATTAGCAACAAAAGGCGGTAAAAAATCGGACGATAAGGATGTTACTTTAAAGGAAGATAAGATAAGTGGGGTTTTAGATTACATAAAATCACAAATAAACGATTCCCAAACACTTGCCTTATATCAATCTTACATTTACAGGGGGAATATTGAATTAGCTTTTGAATTAGGTATAGAACACTATTTAATAAACCTTAATAAGTGGAGAATAATATCCCAAGACTTCAATAGAGATATAAAAAACTTTAATCGGGCTTGTGGCAGATGGTACACGGATGAAACTAACGGTAGGGGTACAGTAGAATACATAGACCCAACAGAATTGTTTACATCCCCCTTTAAAACGCATAACGGGGAAGATATTGTATTTTGGTATCATCAGAAACTAATAACCTTTGCAGAATTTGTAAGAAGGTTTGGTGAAACACTTACAGACGAACAATTGAAAGAAGTATTTGAACTAAATAAGGTTCAAGGTGCAGGTCACAATATGAGTTACTCCAAAGCAGGGGGAGTTAGCGGCAGTAATGCTTTTATACAAGTAGGATTCTTTTCAATACTTACACAAGATGCTGAATCATTTTCCGAAAAATTGGTTAATGATAAAATAAAGACTTGGCAACCAAAACCTCTTAATTGGATTCCCGAAACAGATAGCGAAGAAAAAAGGCAAAGGATATACAACACTTGGTACAGTTGTTATTATGTCCCACCGCCCGGAGATAGGCTTCAAAATAACCAACAAACAGATTGGGCTTGGCAGTCGCAGTACATTTTCGATATGAAAAAAGATATTGATATGTACCGATATGGTATTGATATGAGATACGCTAAAAGTACACTTGTTATTTGGCAAGATGTAGAAAGACCATCTTATATGGATATTAAACAAGCCTATATGCCTAAAATAAATACTTTATGGCATAAATTCCAAAACTGTATAGTACAAGATATGACAGGGTTGGCAATGGATTGGGATTTGATAAGTGGGTTATTGAATGTGGCAGACGAAGCGAACTCTAAAAACATAGGCAACGTAGATGAAGATAAGCCATCTGGGAATAATGGATACGATGCGGCAATGGAACAATGGAAGATGCTAAGACAAAGCGGTATGGCTTGGCTTAAATTCAGAGACAAAAACGGTAATGTAGTAGTAAACGACCCTTCTAAGTTATTTGTCCCAATAGATACAAAACATTTGGATAAAGCAGAAAATTACTTAAAAGTAATGATGCAATTATACGACCAAATGACTGTTGCTTTATCCGCTACTGATGCTTCTTTAGGTCAAATTGCCCCAAGACAAAATGAGCAATCAATAACATCCCAACTAAACGCCGCTAATGAAGGTATATGGTTTATGGAAAAGGCTTGTAGGGAAATGCTAATAATGTATGGGGAAAGATGTGTACAGCATATATTAGCAATGATTAAAGAAAAGAAAAAATATGGCTTTAAACAAAGGTGGGAAGAACTAACAAGTGCCATTGGTATTGCAAACGCTTCTTTATTAGACAGTATTGAAGGAATCGAAGCCGAAGATTTGGCACTAACAGTTTCATTAGAGGATGTTAAAGCCAAAACAGATTTCTTTATCAATATGGCAATGCAGATGTTAAGGGATGGTAAGATAGAAACCCAAGACGTGCAATTAATAGTAGATACAATACAACAAAACTACAAGTATGGTGCAGTATTAATGGTTATCGCTGCAAATAAGATGGAGAAAAAGAAAAGCGATTTTGAGGAACTTCAACATCAGAGGGCTTTAGAAATGCAACAAGCACAACAACAATCAGCAATGATGATGTTACAAGCGCAAACACAAAGCAAGATAGCACTTGTTGATGAAGAAGGTAAAATAAAGATGGAACTTCAACAACTTATTGCACAATTAAAGACACTATCACAATCACAATTAATAGACCAAAAAGGCAATAACCGTCAGCAAGAAGCAAAAACAAAGGCAGAATTAGAGGCAGAGGCGGAACAAAGAAAAAAACTCCCACCTATACAATAGGGGGATTTTTTCTTTTAGGAATAACTACGGTTCTAACGTATTGATTCCAACTCATTGCATCTCGTTTTGTATTTTCTTCTTCAAACATTTGTAATGTCTTGGTTGTAAATGGTTCTCCCAAATCACTTTCTGTTTTAGAGTTAGTTGCTAGATAATCACGTTCAATCTCTTTAAGCATTTCTTGTGAATCATACATTTGTCTTTTTGCAGATTCCATTGCTTTCCCCCAATTAACAAAAACCATTGCAACTTTTTCGGCATCAACTTCTGAAACATCGGGGGATGCTTGATTCATAGTAGTAGTATAAGAATCTAACAAACGCCTTATGTGGCGAAAACGCCAGTCAGGTAGTCTATCCAAGAAATTCCCAATACATTCTAAAGATGGTTCGTGCTGTAAGTTTATAAACTCTATTAAAGTGGGGTTTTTAAAGTCAGCATTTAAACCTTTAAGGATGTTTTTATTGTTAGTAATCCCATCTAGTCTAGTATCTATCCATTTACTATCATTGTCATAGCCATATATTATTGCTGCTATAAGGGTGTTCTTTATTAAGTGGGGTTCGCTTGTTTCTAATATAGGCTCAAATATTTTGTGGAAGTTGTAATCAGTAAGTAGTTCTGTATTATCTACCCCTATATTAAGAGTTATCTTCTTTGCTAGTTCTATTGCTTTTTTCATCTTTTTAATGCTTTAAAAATGTCACTAAAACTTGGGATAAATTGTCGGTCAAAAGTTACTTTGTTCTTTAAATTTTCAGAAGCATTTTTGTAAATAAATTCATACTTTTTAGTTAATGCCTCTATTTTCATTTTATAAATAAGGGTATCCCCTTCTAAACAAGCTATTCTTTCTTTTAGCTTATCGTATTCTGCTTGTTCTATTTCTATTTTCATTATCTATTTCTTTTAGTTAAAATTTTATTGGGGATTATTATAGGTTCTCCATTTTCTTTATTAAACGCAACCATTTCTATCTTATTGCACTTTTCGCATAAACATTGATTTGATATTATTTCAAAAATCTCTCTTGCGCCAATGCCATTGTCTTTTAGTCTTTGAAACTTCCTCCATTCAAATTCACTTACTCTTAGGTATATCCTACGGGGCGTTGTATCTGACATATAAAAATTTATGTCCGACAAAGATAGTATTAAAATTACAAACTGTACCAACTTTGTGTAATCATTTAAACAAATGTATGCTTTTTAAAAGTCGTTTTTTTTATAATACAGAAGAAGGGGAAGGCGGTAACGGCAGCAGTACTACTGAAATAGTAGAAACACCAATAGTCGCAGAACAACCACAAGAAGTAGTAAAACCTACTTTTAGCGAAGATGTAATAAAAGGGTGGGGGTTTGATAGTATTGAAGCGGCAAACGAATATTTTGCTAAAGTAAAAGAAACAAGCAAATCCCCCGAACAAATAAAGAGGGAACAAGAAAAAGAAAAAGCGGATTTCATTAAGTTTTCTACTGACGAAGATATAATGGGGGTTGAAGAAATTAACACCTATGAAAGTCTAAAATCAAAATCAGATACAGACTTGGTTTTTGAAAACTACTTGAAGGCTTGGCAAGAAGAAAATCCCGATTACGATGCAAAAGAAGCAAGGGAACAAGCAAAGCAAGACTTTGAAGAAGAATACCACCTAAATGCTTCTAATGACAAACAAAAAGCACGTTGGGAACAAAAGATTGCAAAAGAAGCAGCAGAATTAAGAAAGCCACTTGAAGAAAAGTTTGGTACTGCAAAAAGCAGATACGATGAAAACAAAACCCTAAGAACAGAATACCCCGCATTTAATAAGTTCATTGACGATATAATTGAAACTACTGTAACAGATAAGTTAGTAGCAAAAGTAAAAGACGGCGAAGTAGATGTAGATATTGATATAGAATTGACTAAGGAACAAAAGAAGGAAATTGAAAAGTCCTTCAAAAACGAAAAGACACTATACCAATACCTTACAAATAAAGATAGCCGTGATGCAGTAAAAGAAAAGATAGCATCTAAAATACAAGGGTTTATCAAATTGAACAACTACGATAGGGTAGTTAATAGGTCTTACGAAGTGGGTAAAGGTATAGGAGTAAAAAACGGTTCTACAATAGGTGCAGAAAACCTTTTTGGAACACAACAAAGCGGTCAGCCCCCTGTAAGGAAATTTGATGCAGATGCTTTAGAAGAAAGTAACAGAAAAATAGCAGCCGCAAGGGAGCGTTTTGGTAAATAAATATAAAAACAGTTTAAATAACAAACAATGGCAAATCAGAATCAGTTTTTTTCAGAAGCAGGGTCGTTCAGTATCGACCAAGTAATACAAGGTCAAACACCTTTGACTTTCTATGACCCGTTGAAGCAAGTTGCTTATCAACCAAGTATAAGAAGGGGTGCTAATGGGAATATTGCTCCCGTGTTGCCTTATCCTAAAACTTCTATTTGGGGGTTGTTGTCACAACTTCAATCTAAATTGGGTTCTGACACTAAAATGGTTAAGTCAAGAAAGTTTTGGTGGGCTGAATACGACCAATTCCAAACATTCTCTTTTGCTATCTTGAAAGCAAGTGGCTCTGTACCGCCAGCAGGTGTTCCTGTAACTGTTAATATCAGTCGTTCTTCTTTGAGCCAAAACGGTGTGTTTGCAAAACCCGAAGTTGGATTGAAAGCAATCATCAAAGAAAACAACCAACAAGTAGTTACTATCACAAACGTTACTACCACTTCGGCAGGTAACTATGCAGTAACATTGCAACCAATCAATAACCAAGTGTTAGACCTTACAGTAAGAGGTCAATATACAGTAGTTATGAACGCAATGCGTAACTACACTAACACTAAGTATCAACCCGAATCGGTACAAAACCCATACCCTGCAAATCAAATACAAGGTCAAGGTATCGTTAAGAACCCACCTGTATTGTATGCTTCACAAGTACAAAAATATGAGCAACGTATTGACGTGGATGAATCTGAAATAGATAACTACATCTATGACAAGGACATTATGATTGCAAAGGGTCTTGATGCAAACGGTAACACAATAGATTATTTCTATATCCCACAATTGTCAATGGAAGTTGAAACTTGGATTACTCAAAACCGTATTATGAGAACCTTGTTCAACCAACACGATAGCCAATTAGACCAAGATTTCGATGGTTTGATTCCAACTATCAGAAAATACGGGTTATTCAACTACGCATACGACCAATTCTTGGGTGGTTCTTTCAAATCATTGTTGTTCTCTATTATCAAATCACTTCGTAAAGTAAATGGTTCTACTGATTACTTTATGATTCACGACTTCAACTTTGGCTTAGATTGGAGCGAAGCAATCGCAGCATTGGTTCGTAACTACAACCAAAACTACCAATACAGATTGTTTGGTGAAGGTGGTGAAGGAATGAGAGAGTTTGAATATTTTAACTTTGGTAATTTCTCTTGGAATAACTACCATTTCCTTACTTATCAAATGGATGCTTTCGATGATTACCAATTAGGTCGTCCTTTGGAATATTTTGCAGCATTACTTCCTGCAAAGGCTTACACTGATACAGATGGCAACAGAGTTCCAATTATGAACTATGTTAATATTCAAGGTGCTGAACCTGCAAAAGACCAAAAGGTATGGATGCACGATTTCAGAAATGAAGGTGGTCGTATCGCATCAGTATTTGCAAAAGACAGTTTCGGTCTTGAAATACACAAGCCAACACAGTTGGGTATGATTTCTAGGGGTAACGTTTATAACTAGGATTCAAACAAGCTAAAAAAATAAACTAAAAGAATAAAATGGGACAGAAGTACAAAGTATTCGCAGGTGCGGGTGATAGACCTGCAACATTGACAGGACAGTTCATTGAAAAGAATAGTGGGCAATCAGTTACGGACAGCGGCACAAAAACGCAATACACGTTACAACCGCAATCCGTAGGGATTCCAAACTCTGCCGATATATGGGCGGTAAGATTGGATAAAAACGGTAAAATCCCCGAAAAGGTATTAGATGTCAAAGACACTAACTATTCGGGGAAAATCAAGATACTTAAATGGGGAGACCCACAAGGTAGTTTGATACCCGTTAGATTTCTTCAATCTTACGCCACATTGGACACGCAGTATCAAAACCTTATCCTTAATGCAGATAAAAACATTAATGATAATGATGCTAGTTCAGCAGATGCCTTCTTTATTACGCTAACAAGTGGAGTAAACGAGTTTGATGAAGATATTGAACCTTATAAGATTCAATTTTTAAAAGCAAGCCCATACAACAAGAATAGTGTAAGTAAAGACCCAAGACACTTCAACTCTATGTTTGAAGAATACAAAGATGAATTTGTTGAATCAGAAAACGAATCATTCTTAGATTCTAAATTCGAGGCGTTGAAAATAGTAAACGAAGCTGGTTTGGATAACACTAGAAACAAGGTAAAGAACCTTTATAGTATATTGTACGGTGCAGGAGACAATACGGTGGCAGATGAAAACAAGTTTAGCCACTTAAAGAAACTTGCTGATAAAGAACCCGAAATTATTATAAACGGAGTTACTAAGTACAAAGGAGATGTATCCGCTTTGTTTGAAAAGATTAAGTCTGACAACAACTTCTTAGATTTGACTACTGACGGTGAAATAGTAGTAGGTAAATCAAAAAAAGAAGTTCTATTGAAAGATATTCCTGCAAAGGGAGAAGGGATGTTGGATTACGTCTTTGAGAATTATTTGGATGCCGACATTTTTGAAGCAATAATCAAGTTGAATCAAATAGTAGCAAAACAGTTTAAATAAATTATAAATATCAAATACAATGGCAAATTTAATCAACGCTTACGTCATTTACAATGGTACGATGAACTCCTACGTTGGGGGTCAAGGGGTTACCATATCTATAAACTGTGAACGCTTACAAGCGTTTTCTCCAAGACCTGTTTGGTTAAAGAGAATCCTTGCTCCCGGTGATGGCACAATAATCTTGTATGAACCAACGTTCCAACCAACGTCTGACGAGTTGTTGGACGCTAATACATTGCAAGGTTTTTGGATAGAACAAGACGGTCAAGATGTGATGATTGATGCTACGTCAATAGCGGTATTTCAACAAGCGTGTGATGCGTGTTGCGGTACTGTCCCAACTATTGTTGCCAACTTATACGGAGGTAATGCACCTGCTTTCACTCCCCTTTCAATAAACTCTTTGTGTATTTATCGTAATGATGATGGTAGTGCAGGGGCGCACGATGCTTTCGCAGATGATTATGTAGGTTTATATGTAGGTACTGCGGTTATGAGAAGTAACTTTAGTAACACATCCCACTACACAATTCAAAGCTACTATACTTACACCCAATTCCAAAGTTTGGTGCAAGGTACAGATACGGTTTATCTTGGGGCTTGTAGTTCGTAGTCTTAAAATATTACGCTAGTAATTCCCGAAAAGATTTGAAGGGCATCTAATTTCGGATGCCCTTTATTATTTTACAGCAAAAATTAACACAAGTGCCACAAGTACAAATAGATTCTCCTAATATATCCCAATTTGGGTTTTCAACTACTTTTGACATACTTAATAGGGTAGTTGTATTTGATATTTCACAACTTACTATTTTTAAGAGTGGTGGGGCTTTGAATGTACAGGGTATTTGCTTTTCCTTGCAAGATAGTTCGGGGATAGTTCTTTTGTCTTATAATTGGACAAGCCCACAAATCCCACACCCAAGTACAGATAACGAACCTGTATATATGGGGGAAAGTACATTTACATTAGATTTATCTTCTGTTAATTACCCATTCTTATTTCAAGATTATATTATTCAAGGGGCGATAAAAGACCAAGATGGCACTATTTACCAAACTACACCAATGGTAGCAACGGTAAGTAAACCGCCTTTGTTTTTATCTACGGGATATTCACAGGGGGCTTTCACAATTACGCCTAATTGCCAAACAAACGCATTGACGGTTACAGAAATTACGCCGTTGTTCTATCAAAACACCATTCCTACAAGTAAAGTGGTTTCGGGTGAATTATATTACCCCGTAGGTACTATTTCTCCCGTTCCATTTACTTTTACCCCCTTTGTAAATAATTCTGTTGTTTCGGGGGAATTTAGGATAGTGAACACGACTACTGCTACCTATCTAGTTGGGACAGATACTTATGTATTGGTTTCTTATTATACCAATCAGCCTTATGACGTTACTTGTAATAATGCAGTACAAAGTGTTATATGCTGCATACTTCAACAACAAGAAATATACAAGGCTAACTGTAATAATGCAATAGGACAAAACGCCTATCAGAAACTACAACAAATAACTGTACCTTTGGCAATAGCACAAGCATTGGAATCAATAGGGCAAGATGCTTCTTCCCAAATAAAAATAATGCAAGACATACTAAATTGTAATTGCAATAATCAAAACCAATTTTATTAATAAGATATGCCACAAAATGTAAATATCATAGGTGCAGGGGCTACAACCGTTACAAGTGAACCAGTAGGTAGTACTACCCAATTTGAGATACAATCTAGTTCGTATCAAGTGGCGAAAGCTAACAATAGCGATTTGGCATTTGAGATAACACTAAATACCGCAATCCCAAATAATGTACAATACCTTATTTCTTGGAATTATACAAAATTGGCATCTTATATCCTTGCTGCAATAGCGGCAGATACAACAGGGGTTTTGGAAGCGCAATTAAACGCATTGGTAACACAATCAAATGCTATAAACCTTGCTAATCTTAACGGGGGATGTGTTATAAACCTATCTTCTACTAATTACTTCTTATCACAATCAGTACCTAGTAATGCAGCGCAAATACAAAGCATATTAATTGGGGCAACGACACATACAGCACCAACACCTTATTTAGTTTCAGATTCGTCTGACATATTGGCTTGGCTAAATGGTTTAGGACTTGGCACATACCAAACAAGTTATTCAAATAGTACAAGTGGGGGCTATTTTAATATTCTAACAAATGGCAATGCAAACAACCCCGTATCGGTAGTTCTGATTGTTAATGGTAGCCCAATGACTGTACCTTTCCAAAGCACAAGCACAAGTTTGGTAGCGGTATTGCAAGCAATTATAAATTATATATGTTCTTTGACCGCATTGGAAGTTACAATAGGGCAATCTATATCATTACAGACAATAGACTATAATCACAATGTAAATACAACTACATACCCTTCAAGCACTTCTCAATCAGCGTTTAATATAAATTTAGCGGCGACACTAAATAACTTGGTACAAACGTTCTATGCTTCACAATTTAGTTCTGTTTACAGTAGAAGTTATCTTTTAGGAAGTACTATCTATACTGTTTGTGGACAAACCCCAATTACATTGTATTCTTCAAAACCTATTGCTACGGGTGTTACTTTATATTACGATAACGCATTGACAGTTCCCGTTACAGGGTTCTTAGGTGTTACAACAGGCGTAGGGGGAAGTATTTACAGCATCAATCCATCAACAGGATTAATAGGCAACAACACGGGATTATCTTGTTAATAAATATTAAATAATGGCATCAGAGAACAAATCTAGTCTTAACAATATGCTTACTTCATTGTTGGCTGTATCGAATCAAGACTTCAATCAGTTCTTGCCCCCTTCGATATATTCAGCAATGTATAATACAGTCAGTTCTTGGCTGTTATCTAAAGTAGCAGAGTTATTCCCTACAAATCAACGCATAATAGATATAGCACGTCCTTTTATGGTAAAAGTATCTATACCCGTAACTAATGGGATGATAGTAATACCCAATGATTGCAGAAACTTTTTAAGCGCAGGGGTAACAGTAAAAAATGATTTTTCGGGGGAATGTGGCACATACGAAACAAAAGAAGAAAAGGAGGGGAAGCCATTTCAAACCCAACAACAAAAACTACAAGAATTTAAAATAAGCGTAGCAAAAGCAGGATGCCAAAGCAGACCAATCGTAATCGTAGACCAAAATGAATGGGATTACCGTACAACAGATAATTTTGACTATCCGACATACAAAGACCCAATAGGTTGCTTTTTTGACAGTAACTTAAAAGTTTGCCCATACGATTTAACTTCGGTAGAAATTAGGTATCTTCGCAATGAAAATACTTATTCATTAGGATACATACAACAACCCGATGATACATTTGTTTATAACCCCGAAACAACAATAGAAACAGAGTGGGAAACAAATGCGTATGAGTACATATTTAAAGGGTTAAGTGTTCTTTATGGGTGTTATTCAAAAGACAATACATTTAGGGCTTTTGCACAAGAATTAAAACAAATAGGGCTTACATAATGGGTACACTTTTTTTATACATATTATCTTTTCTTCTTTTTACTTATTTACAGTCTTTAGCTATAAATGGTGTTTATGAAGCATTTAAAGGTGGTTGTGTAAATGATATTAATAAGGGGAATATTTGTAGTGGAAACATATTTTATAAACTAAACCCTTCATTCTTTGAAAAGTATAGGGGCAATAATTGGACATTGCCTTTGTGGGGATGTGTTAAGTGTATGGCATCTGTTTGGGGGTCTATAACTTATTGGGGAACGGTTGTTTCTGTATTTGGGTTTCATACAATAGAAATATGGGTTTGGATTTGGGATATTTTTATTTTAGTATCGGTGAATTACTTTGTTTACAAAAGCCTTTAATCAATGCGCCTAGACGACTTAGCAAATATTATTTGGAGTGCCTACAACAATGGTAATCCTAAATCAACACAACAGTTGATTAGCCAACAGAAGATAGTACAGTTCTGTAAACTTGGTTATGCCAATGTTATGCGTGAATTGTATATGAGATACCAAAACAAGAACAACGACAATGAAAACTATTTTTTTAGTGCAAACCTTTTCAGAAAGAAATTCCCACTAGGAGAACCTACTGCATCGGGCAGAAGAAGGGTTGAATTTGGAAAGTATTACACTATACCCTTACCCGAAAATAAGGACATATTCAATGTGGAAGGGATAGGTAGTTGTGATACTAGCACCATATTCAGCACAATAACACAAGTACAACCTGCCGAAGAAAGATTTTATCTAACGCCCGAATTTAAAGGGCTTTCTTTCTTTTCAAAAAGGGGGAACGGGATAGATGCCTATAATTTCCCACTTTGCATCAACGAAGTAGAAGTAGAAGGGTTATGGGATAGCGATGAATTGCAAGTCCCCAATGACATTGCTTTTGATATTGTTAAATCTGTTTTGGCTTTGTTATTGGATACCCGTAAATTGCCCCAAAACAAGGTAGATGATGAAAGTAATGAAATGTTACAACAAATAAAAAGTAAACTAGGGGATTCAGCCCCACAATAAATAACCTATGGGTAGATTTATCCCTATATCAGAAGCAATAGAAGATGCAAGCCTTTTCGGTGACGACATCTTGCAACAGTTGAAGATGCGTTACCACCGTCTTGCAAAATACGTTTGGGACGACCTCAATCTTACAACAGTAAAAAATGCTACTAGGGTATTATTGGACGTAAACAAAAGAACGAATACGGTTGATTTACCTTGCAACTACTTAGATTTAAGTGGGGTTTCAATAATGAACGAAAACGGTTCTTTTACCCCCGTATTTATGAATCAAAAGTTACACGATGATTTAGTTGATGTAAATGCAGGGGGGCGTGGTAACTGTACTTGTAATTATGAGTTGTGTAATATGATTAAGGGGTATGAAGGAATTACATCTTATGTGACAGCACCGTTGCCCGATGGGAATACACAACAATTCACTTGCATTACTAGAAGGGGTTTTTTGGACGGACATTATTACGAAGAAAAACAAGCCCCACAAGCAATATATACAGACGGTGTGTGGACTTCAACACAAGTAGTAACGACTAATACACAACTTTGCGCCTTAAAAACAGATAAAAAAGGATGTGTTACAGATTGTGAAGAAAATTACGATGCTATATTGGCTTGTTCCCATTGCGCTGTACCTAATAATCAAAAGGTAGCAATAGGGGGAGATTCTTGGTTGCCACCATCCCCCAATGTAAATACTTGGATATATTATTGCAGTTCAAAAGCAGACATATACAGTACGCAATGTGGTTGTTATTTTTCAAGAGGGAATTGCAGAAATCAATTTAATGATATTTACAATATTTCAGAATTAGGTAATAGATTGATATTCCCTAAAAATTTTGGTCACAAAAAAGTACTTATACGTTACTACGAAAGTGTTCCACTAGAAAAAATGACAATCCCCTTTATAGCAGTACCTACTTTCATAATGGGGCTTAAATACTACTATACCTTGTATAATGACAATATGCAAAGATTAAATGATGGGTATAATGTAAAGTATGCAAAAATGAAGTGGGGGTTATTGGGAGAATTAAACAAATACACCGTTAAAGAACTTGGTTCAATGTTCGCACAAAAGACTTATATGCCTTCTTATTTTGGGGGTAATTACGCACAGGACGTTAATTATTAATGACACTTAATGGCACAAGAGCAATCTAAAATACTACCTTTATTTTTGGATACTGATTCGAGCAATGAAACCATGAAGCCCGATAGTTCCCCTTTTATAAAGGACTTAGGATGGGATATAAACAGTAACCCACAACTATCTACGGGTACAGGCAATCCTACAGGGGAAGGTCAGAACGAATTAGCACTAACCCCACTAAGAAGAAACGTACAAGTGCCTGATTCAGTTTTGCCCGATGGATACAATAAAAACGTTGGCACATTTGAAAGTACACTAACAAAAGAATTATACTACCTTAACTATAATAGCAACTCCCAACACGGAATATATATTATAAGTGGGGATGATTTGAATGTAACAAAAGTTATCATAGACCCACAACTAAACTTTACAGACGAACAAGACGGATTTTTTGCAGAACATCGTTGCACATTAAGAGTAAAGTATGATGAAAATAAAAACGTAATTGAGAAGTATTTTATCGCTACAAACGGGGATAGATGGCAAATATGGATAAACGTAATAGCGGCTATCAATACTGATGGGTATGATGCAACAGAATATCCTTATTATGATTTACAACCACCACTTTTTGATAGAAGGGAGTTGTTAGAATACCCCGTTAGACCACCTATGCAGCCCGTAACGGCAGTTTCACAACTAAATAATACAAACGGATTAAACGATATATTAGACTACGGTTTTGAGTTCTGTTATCAGTTTGTTTATACTGATGGAAGGGAAACAACAGTATCCCCGTTTTCAGTTCCAAATATAATACAGTCACAATCATTTTTGGCTAACCCTAATTTGATAGATAACCAATGGTTATTGACATTATATACAGGGTCACCCCTTGTTGAAAAAATAAATCTATTTTATAGGTTCACAAAAAAACAACAAAACGTAAATGCTTATGTAACTTGGAGTGATTGGTATTTATATGATACTATCTATAAGTTTGGTACAAATAGTCCCGTTGAATATTGGAAAAGAACAGGGGCATGGCAAAACTCAAATGTAAACAGTTACGATTCAATAACTAATACGCTTACCTATATTTTTGATAACACTAAAATAGGACAAATAGTTGACCAATCATTGTTTGCGATGGTTCAAAGCAATATGCCCCTGTTAAGTGTGGGAATGAGTGATTTGGGGGATGGAATTGTTTTAGGGAACAATCAATACGGCTATGACAATATCCCGCAAGAAATAACCAACAAGATTTCCATTTCAGTACAGGAAAAGGCATCTATGGGTTGCGTCATACCTACAAGAAAGATAAGGTTATACGCCACCGTTACCAATGCTGACAACAATGCCACACAGGTAGGGTTTTATAATAGCAAGGATGCGTTGGGTATGCGTTTTGGGGGAATGACATTTGACGGAACTAATGCACATATTGATTTTTCACAGTTTTCCACATTCGATTTAAGGTTTGGGGCGGACGGAGAAAACAATGCCTTTGTCTGTTACTTGAAAGGCACTCCATACTTTGCGGTGGGGAAATGGAATTGGGTGTCTGACGCAGGGGTTTTTACCGAAATAACAACACCTTTGGATTACAACGGAGACGGTACAGCCCTTACGACTTATCTTACATCTATTTATTCAAAGAATGCCTATTTTGTTTGTGTTTTTGACTTTGAAGTTCCCGCAGGATATTACACGGCAACATTGGGTCGTCACAACATTTCCCTTAACCAAGATTTCAGGGGACAAAGCACCTATATAATGGGGCTTTACAAGTCTGCCAAAGGATTTGATGCAACGGCGGACATTTTGGATTATTCAAAGGAGTTTGAGGTTGATTGTACGGCAGGTGACGTGGATGTGTGGGGGGATGCCATCAACTCCTTCATAGTATTATCGCCCGCAACAAAATCAGGGGAATGGTGCTTTAATGAAGGCTACATATATGACACTAGGACTACAAACAATCCTTTTGAATTATTACAAATATCTGGCACTAAAGACTTAAATTATCCTGCAACGGGAGCAGGGTCTCCCAAGTATTACTACACAGATAAGAATGGGTTTTTCTTTATGCTTAGATATGCTACAAGTGCGGCAACGGATGTTCATGTTCAAGGTTATTTTGAATGTGGAAACTTTATATTATTTACAATTCTAGCAAAAGGTGCGTCTAGCGGCGGCTATAATACTATGGGGATATCGTACATTTCAGACTACGTTCCCGTTTCTCCTGATACCACGCCTTACAATGTAAACGTAAATGCAATAATTTATAAGGCAAAAGTAACAGATTTAAGTGGCACTATACCGTATTCAAATATAGGGGTATCAGTAAAGGATGGGGCAGTTGCATACACCAACGAAGATGGTATTGCCACATTGGTCATACATAATGCAAGTAGCAGCAGCACAAGAAAATCATCTGATAATGTTTACACTTCAACAGACTTGGTATATGTAAATTCAGGCGGTAATTTCTTGATTACGCTTGCCAATTGTGGATATATAGTACCACAGGCTTTACCTGCATCGGCTTGTTCCACTTCACAAAGGACATTGTTTTATTCGCCATACCCATTATTGGTTAATGTGATAGCAAATCAATATACAAGTGTAAAACAACAAGGTAGTTATTCTGTGGGGGTTGTTTTGGCAGATTTGGCAGGGAGAGTAACGGCTATCCAAAAAGTACAAGACATTACAGTACCTTCTTTTGTTTCAAGGGGGAATACTTTACCTACTTATTTACAATGGGCTATTGCTACGGGGGGATTAAAACTGAATACATATACCCAAACCGAAAATGCAGCATATATGGCTTTCTTTGTTACAAAAGCCACCAACTATAAAAAATACATACAATGGGTAGGGGATTCCATTACATATTATAATGCGGCAGGAATAGTGGTAATTGACCCCGCTTTGGCAACGTATTGTTCTGTATCTATTACAAGCCTATTGAATACAAATATTCAAAACAATCTTAACTTATTGGCAAACTATCAGTTCCAACAAAACGATAGATTAAGGATATATGATAATGGACAAGGGCAATTATTAAGTGCAGTTATAGACGTACCAATACAAGGTACAAACTACAACCAATCAGCGATAAACGCACAACTTATATCGCCCCCTTCAAATACTGTATTACCAAGTAGCACAACCACATCAACAGGGGTGAATTTATTTGTAGAATACGATAATAGATTCAATCAGTTACAGTTTAAAACAGGCTTTTGGATAGAGATTTATTCCCCTTCTGAAAATAATGATTTGACACCTTTCTTTCAAAGCGAAACAGAATCACAAGAAAATAGCCAAACATTCATTACAAGTTGGATGCCTATAATAGATGGAGAACCTTCAATAGTGTATAACGGGGTTACCTATGCTCCTACTACGGGGGATTTAAACTATTGGGATACTTATTTATTCCCACGTTCAATTACTATCCCAAATGCAGGGGTGCAGTTCTTTACACATAACTTTGAAAGCCCAAACATAACAGATAGTTGGGGTTACGATGCAGCAAGTGGGGGTCAATCAAACTTAATAAACCCCTATGCAAAACAAATGTTCTACCTAGATGATACTATTAAATCAGATGATTATATCAGTCAAGGTTTAAAGAACGGATTAGCAACATTTAGAAATGAAAACAGAAAAGTGTTTAAGGGTTATGGTCGTGGGGGGATTGTCGCAATCAAAACCCAATTCCAATTAGTGTTTTTCCTTTGTGAAAACGATTGGTTTGTAACCGACTTTAACTTCAACTACATATATGCAAACGCACAAGGAGTACAAATAGCAAACCTAGATAATGCTATGGGTACGCCACATCAAAAAATAGGGGATAATTACGGATGCGCTTATGAATATACAAGTAGCATTTTATTCAATGATAAGTATGCTTTTTGGCACGACCAAAGAAACGGATGCTATGTACTTTGTGATTTCAGACAAGCAAAAGACATTACACATATTATTGAAAACGGTGCAATAGTGGGGATTAAATCTTACTATACAGCCAAATCCCAATTCATAGGCAGTTGGAACGAAAATAACAGTACAGGATACAAATTTGACGTAGTAAGTGGAATAGATTTAGAAAGAGAAAACATATACCTTACATTCAGACCAAGAAGGGGCAAAACAAATGACTTAACATCTTATGTAAACGATAGAAGAAATATTCAATTAGACTTCCAAGAAACATTAGTCTTTAATTTGAATACGGGAAGATGGACAAGGTTTGCAGGATTCGCCCCCGAAAGTTATGGCAAATTAAGGGGCATAGGTACAATCAATCAGTTTTTCAGTTTTGCAGCAGGATTACCTTATTATCACAATAATACCCCACCAACAGACTATTGCACTTATTATGGGCTTACTCAATTACCTGCTTTAATGCTAGTAATAAATATGATGCCCGAAACAATAAAGATATTACAGAATGTAGCTTTAGACATTACTAATGCAAAAATGTTCATAGACTTAATTTATTTTACTGCAAAATATAGCTTTAGTTATGTACCTTCGAGTTACTTTCAAAATAAAGAGGGGTTATCTTACGGGCAAGTTTTAAGAAACGGGAATACATACCCCCCTGCCGATGCAGAACAAGACTTTAGAAGTATGATAGTAGATGGCAATAGGGTAGCAGGGAAATACTTTATACTTAGATTGATAGAAGATTTTTATAGTGCAGGAAGTTACTTTGAGTTAAACAAGATTTACTTACAATACATTGCTAGTGGCAATTCAATAGTAGAAAAATGACGTTCAGATTTGTTTACGAATTTTATTATGCAAAGTTAATTCAGTTTGTTTTGTTGGATGCAAGGCAAACCGCTTTCCCCGTTGTTGGTAATGGGAATGTTTTGCAACCCCTTGTAGATGCCAAAATAGCATTGGTAACAAGCAATGTAATCCCTTATAGAATAGAAGGAGATAATGGCACTATTGCAGGATATTTTACTTTAGAGATAAACAATAATATCCCAACATTACAACAATCACAAATAAGACCTAACTTTGGTTCTTACAATACTGAAATACAATCACAAATAAATGAGTTTATAATAGATAATGGATGGCAGAAAGATTATTTGCAAACAGGTTAAAAACGTTAGAGACATTGTTCAAGAATTATATTCAGAAGAAAGCCCCGATTGGCATAAAAATGTCCACAAGAACGGCGGTACAGTACAAGAGAATATTGATGATACGTTGCGGTGTATTTCGCATGACGAGATAGTGTACAAAATAAAAGTAGACGATGAATTAGCAGCGTTCTTTACAAGGTTTACAGATGGGACTTCAATAGTTCTAAATTCTTTCCATATAAGGAAGAAGTACAGAGTAAAATGGTTCTTATCTTTGTTTTGGAATTTTATAGATGCTAATTTAGGGAACGATTATTATGCAGGGCTTTGTACCAAAAACACCCCCGCAATAAAGCATCTTTTAAGTAACGGATTTGAGATAATAAATGAAATTACAGATAATCAGAAAAAGTATGTAATTTTGAGACGATTTTTTAACAATTAAATATGGGTAAAGCATTTGTATATAAAATAACGAATCCTATTGGGCAAGTTTATATTGGCTCTACCTTAAATTTTGAGCGAAGATTGAACTATTATAAAAACGGTAATTGCAAATTTCAATTAAAGCTATATAATAGCATTTTTGCTTATGGTTATAATAATCACAAAACAGAAATAGTATGGGAAGGAGATGTTTCTATTAGATTTTTAAAAGAAAGAGAATTTGGGTTGTTATATAATGTATTAGATTTAGAATTAGGTTTAAATTCTATTTTGCCTAAATATGGAGAATTAAAAGAGATTAGGAGTAAAGATATGACAGAAAAAATATCATTATCCAATATTGGGAAGTCGTTATCTATCGAATCAAGAAATAGGGTTAGCGTAAATAATGCAAGAGTAAAACCTTCTAAGGAAACTTTATTAAAGTGTAAAGAGGCATCTCAAAGAGCAATATTGCAGTATGATACCAATGGTGACTTTATAAAAGAGTACCCTAGTACGGTAGATGCCGCAAATGAAAATGGATTAAAAAGAACTGCTATAAAAAATGCAGTAAATGGTATCAGTAAAACTTGTGCGGGATATGTTTGGAAATTTAAAGATGGCAAATCTAATATTTCTCAACATAAAAAAGTATGTCAATTTGATTTAAAAACAAATGTAGTTATATCTTATTATACAAGTATATCTCACGCAGCAAAAAGTCTTGGATTAGATACGAAGAGTATTGCAAGAGTGGTTAATGGCAAGGGATATAGTGCAGCTGGGTTCGGATGGAAACAAGTAACAAATTAAAATAAATAACAATGCCAATTTCGGGAGGTTTAATTTTAGGAGCGGGTATTGCACAAACAGGTTTGGGCATAGCTAAGTCTATTGAAGGATTTAGTGATGAAGCCAAAGCCAAAAAAGAAATGGCTAATTTAAGGCAGCCTTTTTATAAGATACAAAGCGAATACCAACAAAACCGTGACCTTGCAGCACAAGAAGCGCAAGGGGGATTAGGTACAGGGGCTAAAGACTATTTAACCCAAGAAACACAAAGGGGATTAGGTGCAGGTATTGGGGCAACATTGCAAGGCGGTGGCGATGTAAACAATATAGCAAGATTATTGCAAAATTACAATCAACAATTAGGTTCAACCGCCGTAGCAGATGCACAAATGCACACTGAAAACATTAACCGTTTTATGGAACGGAATAAAGAGTTGGCGGGGCAAAAAACAATGCAATGGAGTTTGAACGAATACCAACCTTATGAAAGGAAGTTAAATGAGTTGAAGCAAAGAATGGCAGCAGGTAAACAAAATGCTTTTGGTGGGCTAAGTGATGCAATAAGCGGGGTTTCTGCACTTGGTACGGGTATGCAAAATACAGCATTAAACAAGGCTCAAATAAATCAACTAAAAGGTGATACTTATTCCCCAAGATATACCCCAACGGATGCTAGTGGTAATTCTATACCACAAAGTATAGTTTCAAGACCTTTACCCAATTTAACAACACCTAACGCACCACAAGCGTTGCCACCTACTCCATTGGGAGTAGAAATGGCTCAACCTTCTTACGGTGGATTAGGATGGACACCCGAATAATAAATAATTAATGGCAAACGAACCCTCTTTAGGAGAAATCAATAGCTTTGACAAAGATGCTAACCTCGTTGCAGGTAGCCCTGCCGTTGTATTGGATATATCTAGCGGTTTAAAAGGGGTTTGGGATGCAGCGCACGAAAAAGCACAATACGATTGGGCTAAGTACGAAAATCATCAAAAGCAAGTAGCAGATTGGGCTGCTAATCATCAATTAGATTGGGCAGGTGTAATGCAAGAAGATGTCCCACTACTTCAAAAGCAATCAACCGCCTACTTTCAAAAGATGGCTCAAAACCCTAGCAAGTTAGCACAAATAGGTAATGACCCCGAATTTCAACAATTATTGGGTAATATGCAAAAAAGCAAAGCCCGTAACTCATACCTACAAACACAACAATCATTTGCAGATAAAGACCCTAGTGTACTTACTGATGAAAATAAAAAAAGGATAGCAGATTTTAGACAAGGGGGGTTAGATGCACCTATATTCCAATTTGATATGCCTAAGACAGTAGACCTTCAAGGGTTATCTAGCAAGGTTCTCACAACAGTAGAACACGGTGGTATAGGTAAATCAAAACAATACCCATCGCAAGGGGAACGTGTGATGGAAGGTGAAGGGGATAAAGCTATTTATACGGGATTATTAAGAAGAAAAGAAGGGGGGATAGAATTTGATAAGGGGCAATATATGAATATTGGCAATGCTCTTTATGATAGTAACCAACCTGCGGGCGGAAATCAAAAGTATTCTATTTCAGATGCTTCTAAATATATGTTCAACAAACTACCTGACGAGCAAAAAGAAGTTTTCAAAAAAGAAAATCCAACTAATCCCGAAAAAGCATTTTGGCTAAAATCTTGGCAAGAAGCATATAGACCCGAAGGTGGCAAAGAAACAATTAAAGACGAACAAGACCCTGCTTATAAAAGAGAAACAGAGTTGATGCTTGCAGATAAAAGACAAAGACAAGCTATATATTTAAAAAATCTTGAATTTGGACATTCTGATAAAGAGAAGTCGGAAGCAGCAAAAGGGTTGGTTAATATCACAAAAGATGTTCTCACTAACGTAGATGAAAACACTCCCGCAATATCAGTACAAGGGGGACAAAAAGAACCCGTATTATCGGTTTCAACAGATATAAATAAATTATTTGACAAACAAGAAAAAGTTGAGATAAAAGACGATGCAGGTAAGATAAAAATAGAAACAAAAACTATTCACCCCGATGTTATAACTAGAACACCCGATGGGGAAATAAGACCTATCTATTATAGTAGGTATTCTCAATCAGAAATTGATATTTGGGATGTGACTAAAAAGGGGGAAGCCCCTAAAGTTGGAGAAATAAAGAAAGATAAAAACATACCTTTATACACTTCGGGAGAGCCTGTAACTACAAATGACTTAATGAATAAAATAGTTAAGACAAGTGGTTCGGGAACAAGTAAAGAACATTTAGATATACTTAAACAGGCGCAAGATATTTTGCACAAAGAAGGTGGGGTTAATAAATTAATTGGTAAAGAACCTGCAAAGAATAACGAACAAAAGCAGTATAAGCTAGGCTCAAAAAGTTTCAGCATAGACCAAATTACTAAAGCGGCAAAGGCATCGGGGGTAAGCGTTGATGAATATATTAAACAAACAGGATTAAAGTAAAATAAATGGCTACATCGGTTAGAAAATACACAGAGGATGGGTTACCAATAATTAGTAATCAAAATGTTTCTGCAAACACGGAAACAACAGAAGATGGATTGCCTATATTAAAAAAAAAAGCATCTACCGAACCTACTATACCAACTATACCTTTGGATGGCTCAAAGCCTTTGCAAAATGGTGGGGTAACTTCACCCACATCCACATCCACTTCAAAATCTACATTAGGAAGGGATGATAAGCCTGTTTCGCCTTTAACTAAAACAGTAGTAGAAGGTAATAATGCTGAAATGGCTAAACAAGCCCAAGAACAACAAATAAAGAACAAAAACTTATTTAGTGGGATATTGTCGGGTAAAAAGCCAACAACATCATTGGTTTCCCCCGAAAACTTAGAGGCTAATATACACGATGCCAATAAAAGACAAGATATAACTGAAAGGTTTTATAAGGGTGATTTAAAAGAAGAAGATTTAGAAGCATACGGGGTTAAGCCTAATATGGGTATTGACTTACCACAATTAACCAATGCAATAAATCAAAAAAATAAGAATTTAGCAACTATATCTAATCTTACTCAAACACAAAGCATTATGCCCGCTTTGCAAGAATGGGGGAATGTTAAGAAGGATATGGAACGATTGAATAACCAAAGGCAAAATTTGGCTTCCCGTTTCGTTACCCCTTCACAACAAGATTACGAAAAAATAGATGCACAATTAAACAACTTAAAGGATAAAGAGAACTTTATAAAACACGGTATTGATGTAGTTTATAACCACAAATACACTACGGAATACCAACCGCAATTACTACAACTACCTGCACTTCAAAAATATATTGAAAAAGCAGCGTTGGATTATGAAGGGAAATTAAAGTCATTAAACCCCGAACAAAGGAAAGGAAGCCCACTAGGACAAGCACATATATTTGACGAATCAGACCAATATGCTATCCGTAAGATAGTACACGATTATATGTCAAGTAAGAATGATGTTATTGCTGCTGCAAAAGAACACGGTGCAGGATTAGCATTGGGAGAAAACTTGAAAAATACAGAGTACACAGATGTAGAAAATCGTATTATAGACCATATAGAAACGGCTATCCCCGTACAACACGCAACAAGAAAATACAATGAACAAGTTGCTAAAAATAACCCTGCCTTAAAAAGTTTTATAGACAACGGACATAATATAAAAGATACTTTCTCCCCCGAAAAATATGCACAAGCAAACTCATTAGCAGAAACACATTTTAATAATGATGTATTAGCGGCAAATGACAACTTTAATAAAGCGTTGGATGCAAATGAATCGGGGAAATCTATTATGCAAAAATGGGCTTCGCAAGTGGAATCAAAAATGGTTACACCCGAAATAGCCCAAAAGAATATTATCCGTGACCTACAAAACAATAAAGAAACATCTGCTTTAGTAAAGAAAAGAGAAGCAGATATAAAAAATGCAAAGGATAAGGCAAATGATGTTCGTAAAGGATTTTTAATTGGGGCTTTGCAATCAGCAAACAAAGATGTGTCTGTTTATCCCGATGGAAGTATTGGTATAAAAGGCATGACTAAAGCCCAATCACAAAAAGCACTAGAAGATTACTATAAGGGGTTAGGTGAAGTAGAAAACAAAACCCTAGAAGCAGTATCTAAAGCAAGGGGAAGAAAAGCGGATGAAGTATTAGCAGATAAGGGGACTTATATGGCAAGTGTAGACCAAGCATATAAAAATATGATGTATGGTCTTAGTGCTTTTATGTACGCAAAAACAGGACACGGTGGGGATGCTGCAAGAGTTTACAATTCAAGCCTTAGTGCTAATAATATAGACCTGTCTAACGTAGCAAAAGAACATTTTGAATACAAGGGGATTAATTCTTTAAAAAGTTGGGATTATTGGCAACACTTCTTAGGTTCTTCTACACCTTTAATAGCAGGTGCAACAGTATTGGGTGCTGCAACAGGGGGGATAGGTGAAGGTGCAGTTGCTTTAGGTGCGCCCGAAGTAGTAGGGACGGGATTGGCAACAGTAGGTAATGCAGGATATATGACTGCCGCTAATTTGGCTAATTCTTATGGTAGTTTATTAAAGCAAGGGGTTAATACCTATGATGCAAGTACAGCGACAAGTAATATTGCTGCCAATGATTTGCTGTTTAATGCTTTTACGGGGTATTTACAGTCAGCATCTTTATTTGGAAAAACATTAAAACCCACTTTATTAAAGACCGCTACTAACTTGACAAAAAACATTGCTGCCAATACCGCAATGATGACTAATCAAGGATTATTACAAGAATCAGCCCAAGCAGAAGCATTAGGTAATGAAAAGCCAAACATAGTTGATTATGTAAAAAAACACGGTGTTGATAGTTTTGTTTCTGCATTGTCTTTCTTGCCTATGGATTTATATCACGGGGTTCAAGGTCATTTGGCTTCAATGAAAAATTGGAACGAATTATTGAATACGACAAATGCCGAAATCCACCAAAATAAATTCTATAATAACAACATACAACACGCTATAAATGACAATAGTGCATCTTTGATTGACAACCTTATGTTGATGAAAGAAAACGGCGATTACAAAACAGATAATGAGGCTGAAACAAAAGCCAATAAAATATCTTTAGAAAACACTATTCTTCACGCACAAGGATTGGAAAGGAATATAGCAAATGCAAAACTAGACAGATATAACATCAATGATTTATATACTGCACACAATCTTACCCTAGCAGATATGCACGATGCCCTATCTAAGCAATTAGCAGGGGATAACGGGGAAAATAAAGCATTAGCAGACTTCCATAAATCTAAATCAAAAGAATACCAAGAAGAAGCCTCTAAATCAATGAATAACGAGGCATCATTCCATTATTTAGTAGATGGCAATGATAACCCCGTAATATTATCAGACAAAGCATTAAAAGTAATGACTGAAAATGGTGATATTAAAAAGGGGATGGATAAGGGGTATATTAAGGAAGTAGTAAAAAGTGACGATGCCGAATTTCCATCTAAGTATAGAAAACAATTATTTGAGGCAGAACAATTAAAGAAGGAAGTTAAAAAAGCAGAAGGGGAACAAGCCCCAATAGAGAAGGGTACAGATAAATTTGTAAGTAAAGAAAACGAATTTGAAGGCAGACCAATATTTTCAGACTATCATAGTACAATAGCTAAAAATGGGGAATTATTACCTTTTGGTAAAGAAGTAAAGCAACGTTTAGAAAACGGGGAGAAGGTAACAATAGTTACCAAAAGTGGAAAGGATAACCCCGAAGAAAACAAGGCTGAAATTTTAAAGACTATGGGATTATCCCCCGAAGCAGAAAAGAACCTTACAATAATACAAGGGTTAAGTGGTGAAGAAAAGGCATCTTTAGCAGAAAAAAGTGGGGGGGTATTAATAGATAATAGTAATGCAGTTGCAGGAGAAGTAGAAAACTTAGGGTTAGGTGCGGATATTAAATTCATAAATGCAAATGAATTAAATAAGAGAGAAGTAGCAGCAGAAAAAGCAACCGAACCCCAACAACAAGAAGAAAAACCTACGACACCTATCCCAACAAGTGAAGTATCTGTACCTAAAGAAGAAGCATCTGTACCTAGTGAAGAAAATATCCAAGTTGCAGAACCAAAAGAGTATATTTCAAAAAGTGGGAGAAATAAATTAGTTTATGACGAGAACGGGTTTGCCAAAGTGGTTGATATTAATACGGGTAAAGAAGTAAGTAAAAAAACATCTAAAAAGGTTATAAACGAGGCGGCAGACAATTATAATTTTAATGTGGGAGAAGTTTCAAAAGAACCTAAAGGGATTTCTTTTAAAGACGAGAAAGAAGCAGACCAATATGTAATTGACAATTCAAATAATCCACTAGAAATTGCAGAAACTTATATTAGGCAACAGCCCGAAGGGGAAGTAATTGACACGAAAGAAAGACAAATAGCAGAATATGGTCTTGGTAAAATATCTCAAGATAGCTTTAAAAGTTTTGGGGATAGGAATAATATTGATTCCGACATTATAAATAGTTATTTTAAAGGCAAAAAAGGCGAAGAAGCAAGAAGTATAGACGAGGTTGCAAAAGAAATGTCCGACCATTATGGAACTGAAATAACCCCACAAGATATTGTTGACTTTATTATCAAATTCCCTAAAGGCGAAAGTAGCGCATTAAAAGAATCAGAAAATAGCGTTGCACAAAGTGCAAAAGACAAATTTGAAAAATTAACAGGGCTTCCATTAAACAATGAGATAGCCACAAAAGCGATAGAAAATGAATTTAGAAAACTCACAGAAGGGCAACAAAAACTTGCAGAACAACAGTTTGATACAATCGAACAACTTGAAAAAGAATATTGGGAACAGTACGCAGCCACTAACGGATTTACAGAAAAAAGCGGCAATATTAACGTTGAGCCGAAAGAAGAAACAGTAGGGGAACAAACCCCAACACAAGATAATGCCAATATCGGTAGAGAAGCAAAAATAGAACAAGTTGAAAGACAAAGGGACAAAGAAGCCGATGCCGAAGGGCGGGAAGAAGATGTATTTGAGGATAGGGGGCTTGTTCCCCCACCTCCTATTGTGCCTCCTATTACAGAACCTATTATAAAAGAAAGTGGGCAACCTAAATTTACTCAAATAAACAAGGCTACCCAATTAAAAGAAGTTTCTGCTTTAAAAGAAGCCTACGAAGCACAAGGGGTTAAAAAGTGGAGTGAAAGTTTAGAAAAAGGGCTTAATAGGGTTAAGCAAGATTACCCCCATTTAAGTTTAAAAGAAGGTGCAGAACAAATGCTATATAAACATCTTTCGGATATTGAAAATGGCAGGATAAGAATGGATGATGAAGATTTGGCAGTAATGTTATATTTAAAAAGAGAAACAGAACAAGATTTAGTAAAAAAATCAGAAGATAGATTTACTGCCGAAACCCCATTATCAAAAGAAAAAGCAAATGATTCTTATAAAAAATTAATAAGCCAATTTGAAGATATAGTAAAAGTAATTAAAGCAGGGGGTACTACGTTAGGGCGTTCTTTAGTATTCTTACAAGCCGCATTAGGATATGATAGTGATACGGGATTAGAAATAAAGCGTGGAGAACTTCGTGCTGCAAAGGGTGAACCTTTATCCCCCGAAGAACTAGAAAGAACAGCAAGGGATTGGGAAGAAGAAAGGGCAAGTCTTATAAAGTCACAAGAAATAGAAATTGAAAAGATTAAGAAAGACTTTGAAAAAAGATTGTCTGATGATGTTGCTAAAGCAAAATCGGAATCAGAAAAGGCTGATAAAGCACAAGGCGGGAAAGTAAATAAAACAAAAGTAGAAAAACCAATTAGGGATAAAGCTAAACTTATCCTAGAAGATTTTGCTACTGAATTTGACGAACGTGCTAAATCAGAAAAGATAGATACGGGCAGTAAAGAAACCCCACAAAAAATGTCGTCCGCAGATGCTATTCGTGAAATAAAAACAGGATTAGACAAGGGGGATAAATCAATCCCTGACATTATAGAAAAAGCAGTAAATAAAGTCGATGATGGTACGGATAAGGAAAAATTAAAATTAGAAATAAAGACTAAGTTAAAAGAAGCAGGGATAGACGAAGAAATATTAAACGAGCCTTCATCTATTGAAAAGTCTTTAAATGCAATAAAAGAATATGCCGAACTAAACGGGGTAAATGATATTAATAACGAAATGGTAGGCAAAAAACTAATTGATGATTATATTAAGGCTCATTTCCCTTCTTATGATGCGAAAGAAATATTACCCCAAGCATTAGAAGAATTAAAGAAAGTATTACCAAACGTTGACGAGAATAAGCTAAGAAAAGCGTATCTTAAAAAAGACGAATTTACCCAAGAAACATCTAGGAAGATTAAATCAAAACAACAAAACACCCAAATAGAATTTAATGCTATTACTAAATTAGAAAATGACATTAATGACTTGAAGGAGTTAAAGGATATTAAGGGAAAACAATTTGAATCACAAAGAGAACGTGACGAATATGAAAAGGGTCTTATTGCTGAAAAGGAAGCCATATTAAAAGATAGACGTGAAAAGGCAGCGGCAGCAAGAAAAGAATTGCGTGATAAAGAAAATGAAGCAAAAAGACAAGAAAGGGCAATAAAAGAACTTACCGATAAAAGGGATAAGTTGCAACAAGGTATTCGTGAAAAAAGGGCTAAATCCAACGAAAAAATAGATACTCCCGAAATAGAAGCATTAAAAGAATCAGTAAAAGTTGCTGACAAAGAATTGCGTGATAAAGAAAACGAATTAAAGAAGATTCAGAGGGATATAAATCGCAAAAATGAACAGATAGAGGATTATGACAAACAGATAAAAAGAGTTAATGAAAGTGGGGAATATTTTAAAAAGAACCGTAATAAATCCCCTAAACAAATAGATAAGGACTTAGTTAAAAAACAAAAAGAATTAGCTGATTCACTAAGGAAGAAGGAGTTGAAAGTAAGTCATACAGATAGCACTACAAGGGCTTCTTATGAAACTCGTGCATCAAGTCATAATCAAAGAGTAGATGACGCAATAAAAGATTTTAAAAACAAGATTGAAGAAATAGGGGACACTACTGACAAAAATTTTAATAGGCAAAAGTCTATGCTTGAAAATGCAATAGATGAACTTGAGAAGTCAAAAGTTTATTTAGATGGGACAAGCGAAGAACCTAAATTTAAAGCAGCAGAAAAAGCTATGAAAAACGCTTTGGATGTATTTAAAGATGCTAAAGATTATGAGAATAGGTTAAAAGCAAAGTCTATATTAGATAACTATGAAGAAGATAAAAAGAAAGATGAACTTACTATTAAGTTAGAAAAAACCAAACGTAAGTTTCAATCAGATATTAATGAGTATGAAAGAAAAATAAATGCAGGGGAATTTGATGATGAGCCTAAAAAGACAGAACCATTTACCCAATACGATGCAGACTTGATTAGGCTTGAAAATCAAAGAAGATTAAAGAAACAAGCATTTGAATTGTCTAAAGAAAAAGCAGCCTCACAAAACAAAGGTAAAAATTGGCAATGGAGGGCGGCAGGAGTATTGGCAAGAGGGTTGAATGTGGCTTTTCTTATACATAGTTGGAAAACTTTGTTGAAAGTGGCATTTTCGGCAGGGATAAAACCCCAATTAAACGCATTAACAAAACTTACTACGGGTAAAATATTTGATGCACTTCCATTTGAAACAACAAAGGCTATTTCTAAAAATGCAAAGCTAGGTGGCGAAAGCAATTCCATAGAAACACTAAAGAAACTGCAACAAGCTGTTTGGATGCAATATGGTGAGAAGGGATTAGCTAACTTATACGAAAAATCTAGGGAAAAGTTTAAACTAGCGGAAGGTAAATATTTAGATGCCAAAAAAGAATTAGATGAAATCCCTTTATCAAAGTCTAAAGAGTATGATTCTAAAAAAACAGAGGTAGACAAGTTAAAAGTAGATTACGGCAAAGCTATGGTAGAGGACTTGGGCAATATGGTATATGAGTTTATTGCAGGACGTTCTTTTGAAGATGCTTATGAAACTTTTTTACATAGGGTAAATAAAATAGAAAAAGAATTTGGCGAATTGAATGAAGAAAGAAGCGATTGGCAAAACCAATTAGTATCTGTACAATCAATAGAACATTTAGTTGGTGTGATGGGAAGGCTTCACGGGGCTTTAAAAACATTTTCTGCACGTTCTGAATTTGCGGCAGGATTTATTGCAAGATTAGAAGGGAATATAGAAGCAGGGATGCCAATAGATTCAAATAAAATATTAGAAATAGCCTATGACAGTTATCCCGATTGGGAACGTGGTAAATATTCAGAAGATAATGCGGTAACAAGATTTTGGAACGATACATTAACTAATATAGAAAAAAAATACCCCACAGTAGCGGCGGCATTAAGACTAGATGTAGCAATTACCCGTGTACCTAACAATATGCTAAAAGAGTTAGTTATGGAATACACGGCAGGGTCTGTTATTGCAGTATATAAAATGAATAAGGCATATAGACAAGCTAAAGGCGAAGCGTTTGATTTAGGATATACTGATAGGGATTCAGAAGAATTTAAAACAGCATTAAGGGAACGATTAAATGAAATCCCCGCTAAAGAAGCTGCAACCATAGCAAGGGCTTTTAGAAAGGGGGGATTTGGGTTAGGGATGTTTGCTTTAGCTTCTATTGGGTCAATGTATTTCGGGGCTTCATTTGGTGGATTCCCACATCTAGGTCAATCAGCAGAAGATAAGGAGAAAGAAAGAAGGCAAAAAAAGACAAAAGAACCCGAAACAAAAACGGGGGATATTCGTATCGGTAATTATACTTTACCTAAATGGGTGTCTATGGTAATAGAACATACCCCCGCTTTCTATCCTGCAATGATGGCTTTAGATGCGGCAGATGTGTATAAAGATAAAATTAAACGTGGAGAAATATCGGCAGCAGCGGCAAAAGATGCGGTAGTGTCAAATGTGGAACATCTTATTGAAAGTTCACCACAATTAGAAAGGGGACAAAAATGGGTGTTTGACCCGCTTTCGCAAAGGCTATTGCCGCCTTATAAAATTAATGATGTAGATGAAAAGGGGAATGACATAAAAAGAGTTACCTTTACACCCGAAGATTACGTTAAATGGGTAGGTATAGGGAATAAAAAAGAATTATTGTCCGAGTTTTGGTATAAAAAAGCAACAAACGCAGTAAAGTCTGCAAAACACAGAAAAGGAGAAGTAGAAACAAACAAGTCCCTTAGTGAAGAACAAAAGGAAGAAAAGAAAAAACATATTGATGAACAATTGGATAAAGATATAAAAAGTTTTTACAAAAACAACGAGAAGCATCCAAGCGGGAAGGGATTTGAACCATCAACAGAACAATAATTTTAAACAACCCCCATAAACAAAATGGCACTAGAAATACATATTAAGTCAGTAGATAAAAGCAAAATCAGAAATAATGACGTGGGCGATTATTTCTATGATGCAAATGGCGTTTTGAACATCTTAGTTGCAGAGTTGGGGGATAAAAAGAAAGAATCATTAATTGCTATTCACGAATTATTCGAAGTGCTTACTTGCGAGGCTAATAATATCAGCGAAAAAGAAATAACAGATTGGGATGCCTATTGTGAAAAAGCAAAAGAAATTGGTACAATGACAGATGATATTGAAAACGGATTTAGACACAACGCCCCTTACCGAAAACAGCACTTGCAAAGTACAGCAATAGAAATGCTTTTAGCAGCAGAATGTGGGGTTGATTGGATTGAATATTCCAACTTAATAGAATCACTTTAAACATAAATAATGGATAAGGTATATGATAAATATGGACTAAGCGAAATGACCGTTTTGGTTTTCGATTTTGGCAGTCAGTTTGCCGTTGCTGAAAGGTTGGCTAGAGACTATAAAAGAGTATTGTATTATATCCCATCTGTAACAAATGGATTTAAAGACCATAAAGCACATTCAATAGGTAGAGGAGTTGAAGGGGTAGAAAGAGTAGATGATTGGTGGCAATATATTAGAGAGATAGATTTATTTGTATTTACAGACATATACATGGGGGGATTGCAAGAATATCTTAGAGGGATAGGCAAACCCGTTTTTGGTGGGGGTACTGCAAGTGAATTAGAAAGCAATAGAAAGGAATTTTTAGAATTAGTTAGTGACTTAGGATTGCCTACACTAACTTATGATGTAGCAAATGGGCTAGACGAGTTAGAGTATAAGTTGAAAAGAGTAGAAGATAAATACATCAAAGCAAGCCTTCGTGGCGACCTCGAAACTTTTCATCATGTTAATTATACGCTTACACAAACAGAGTTAAAAAGGCTTAAACACGATATGGGAACTTATGCAAATGATGAAACTTACTTGATTTGCGACCCCGTAGATGCTATCGGAGAAATAGGCTACGATGGCTTTTCTGTGGACGGGGAATACCCAAAAGAAAGTAGTTGTTGCTTAGAGATAAAAGATGCGTGCGCTGTTAGCAAAATGACTAGGTATGAAATGCTACCTAAACAAGTAAGGGAAGTAAATGACAAATTTGCACCAATACTACAAAGTAAAGGTTATAGGGCTGCATTTAGTACAGAAATAAGGGTTGATGAAAACAAGGTGGGGTATTTTATTGACCCGACATTAAGATTTCCCGAACCCAATACTTCTATAACATTAGAACAATATGAAAATTATTCTGAAATAATATGGGAAGTTGCAAACGGTATTGTTCCAAACATAAAATATAAGTATCTTTGGGGCTGCGAATTAATTATGAAGTCTGAATTAGCTAAAACAGAGCCAATAGCAATTCAGTTCCCAATAGAGTATAAAAATAACGTAAAGATTAAGAATTTAGTAGTAGAAGAAGATGGTACACATTACTATGTTCCTAACAATATTGAAATGTGCGAGGTCGGTGCGGTTATAGGATTAGGTAACTCTATGGAGTCTGCAATTAAAATGGCAGTAGAAATAGCAAAAACAGTAAAAGGGCATGATTTAAAGATAAATACTGATTGTATAGAAGAAGCAAAAGAAGCATTACAGAATTTATCGAAAAACGGAATAAGATTTATATAAACCAATGCAGTACATAGAAATCATAGCAGATACAGTTAATGGGGCGATACAAGAATTTCCCATAGTATTATCATTGCCTTGTTATTCTGTAACCCCTATTGGTAACTCTGTTGTAAGGGGTTATACAATAAATGATGATATAGTTGCAACCAATGTTTTTTTAGTAAAAGTGGGGGAAGATATATTTGGTACACGACAATTCAATTCTTTCCTTAACTTTGTCACCTATAAAGATGCAATATGCGCCCCTTGTAGTGGATTTTGTTCTTTATTAATCAATAACTGCGTAGCCACAATAAATGGATGCGCCCTACTTTTAAACTAATGGCAGGATGTTCTGTTGAAATAAATCAGTTGCCCGTACTAACGGGATGCCCATCTCCAAGTGAGATGATACTTGTTAGTGGAGCGGTAGGCGGTGCAGGGGCAGGGATGTACGCTTTAAGAAGTATATCAAACATTCTTTCTTGTATTTCTTCAATAACATTTCCCGAATTGAATACAATAGTTGGCGTAGACGGGGTTTTGAATAGTGGCGATGTAACTTATGTAATAGGTCAAGAAGTAGATAACCCCGTACAGAATATAATACCACAATCAGTAAAAGTAATAATAGAAGGGACACCAATATACCCCGTAGCAGTAACGAATCAAATATACATTACAATAGTATATGGCACTAACAATACAGTAACAATAAACTTCTTTAACTATTCCATTGACAACCCAACAGAAAACTTGGGATTACAATATGGAATGAAAGTAATGATAAATTATGCGATTAGTAATTAGTTTTATATCTTGTTTTTTTGTCTTAGGGGGATTTTCACAATCACTCCCACAAGGTAATCCCGTAACCAATTCTACAAGTTGGATAAAATACGCTTTTTTAAAATCAGATAGTGGCTATATCCCCGCAGTAAGGACGGATACAAATATGAAAGCCCGTTATTATGGTACAGAAATAATTTTTGCAAATGCAGGGGTGGATACAGCAAAATGGTTTTGGAATGGTTTCGGATGGAAACGAAACTCATCAACAGTAGATAGTAGCCTATTTGTAACCCATACAGCACTTAATGATACCTTATTGGGGTATGTAAAGATACAAACACAAAACCCTACTGCTACTTTGACGGGGGGAAGTAATTACGAACTACATAGTGCGGGGACATTCACTCCTACTTTAAATTATTCAGCAGGAAGGTTAGCCGCAGGAACAAACGTGGCAGCAACATCCCCTTTTGCATCTATTACAGTAGCAGGGGTTAGCAAATCAACAACAGGGTGTTCATCCCCCCCTTGTACAATCAGTGACACACAAAGGGTAACAGTAACATATAATACTAATACTTCATTTAGTAACGTTGTTTTAACTACAGACGGAAAATCAGCAACAGCAACAACAAGTTTTAATGCTTATAGCAAGATATATATAGGGTATTCTTCTACATCTACGCCAACACCTTCTGAATTATATGCAGGTGCAAATTCATTTTTAAATACAACGGGCAATACGATATTTAACACACCGTTGATAGGCAATTTAGCTGCCCCTTCAAGTCCAAAGTATGTTTTTTTTGCTTTCCTATCTACTATCACAACTCCTTTAGTATATATAGGGGGTCTTCAAGTATCATACATATCTAATCCATATAATAGTTTCACAAATCAAAGTGGGGGTATTGCTAATTACACAGTATTAGTTTCCCCTCTTACGACAACAGGGGCTATAAGTTATTCATTACATTATTAAAGTATAAATGAGAAAGATATTTATTATATTGTTTTTAGGATTAATAGGGTACGCTAATGCCCAAAATACAAAAATAACAGCACCAATATCTACTAATGCAATAGCAGATACAAACTACTGCGTAACATACGATAGTTTAGTAAAAGGGGGTTACAGAGTATTAGTAACAACGGGTCAAAGGGATTCAATCCCCTTTGCAGAAAGAAAATACGGTATGTTAGTTTATGTTAAAAACACAGACACTACCTATCAATTAAAATCAACTACTTTAATAAATGACAATTGGTATGCTTTTAAGTTAGGCTCACTACCTTCTAACGTAATAACGGGAAATGGTGTTATTCAAGACATACCATTTTATAATGGTGTTCATTCATTAAGCTATACTGCAAATCTTTCAATAGATACACCTAGCGGTACGACATATTATTACATAGGTAAAACAACCAAAAATAATTATACCCCACTAAGTACAGACCCTTCTAATCCTAGTGTCGGAATATCGGTTTATTCAAAGACTAATAATGGCTTTACAGAACCCTACTACATAGATAGTCTTGGCAATTCAAGTAGGTTAAGTACAGTAGGGGCTAGTCCCAAAAATACGGGGACGGGGATTTCCCCACTAACACCCGTTTGCCTTGATTCAACATCTAGTATAGCAATAGCAAAAGGTAGTAATCCTAGATACCCCCCTTTTGCAATATCTTTAGATTCCATCCCTAATAATGGATATGGAAGAATAGTTTATAACGGGGGGATAGTAACGGGGCTTAATTTAAGCATATACAATGCAGGACAAAACGTTTATCTAGGCGATAACGGGGGAATATCACCAACCCCCTCTACATTATACCCTGCAATGAGAATAGGTATAGTAACCGCTAATAATACAAACGGTTCATTATTGGTTGCAATCGGTAACGTTCCTAAAGATAGTTTAAACGCTTCTAATTATTTCTCACAAGGCGGCAACTCATTCGGCACAACTGCAACATTGGGTACTACGGATAATAACGACTTGAAAATAATGAATAACAATACTAACTATTGGACTTTCGGCAAAACAGGCACATTAAGTAATAGTGGCGTTTCTTTTGATTTTGCAGGTGACGTAACCGCATCGAGTAGCGCAGCCATAACAGGAGGTGCGATATATCCTATTAATTACTTATCATTGCCCGACACCAACAGAAACGTTGCTTATAATTTGATAGGCACTCATAATGGTAGTTTATTTGCTCAAATAGGTTCGGGGCAATATTTTAGGCAAGTCTTAATGGCAAAAGATAGTAGTTTATACATTACCCCTACTTACTTCAACGCTAACAAAGGCACAGGTAGCATCACAGGCAACTCCCCAACTATCACATCTTCGAAAGTACCCCTAACTTATTGGAATGGCACAAACCATGTGGGATATACCAACGGTGTAACAGTAGATACAGCGTGTGGTAATGTAGCGGCGAATACGTTTTATAGCGGTTTTAGTAACGTAGCGGCAAGCGGCACACAGATAACTTTAACCGTTTTATCTACCCCCAACTATTACATAACAGGGTCAGGTGGGCAGGTTGTGCAGTTACCTGATGCAACTACTTTGCCCAATGGGTGTACTTTTAGTTTCAATAACAATCAGTCTAGTGGAGCAGTAACCGTAAACAATAACTCTGGAACAACTGTTTTATCCATCCCTTCGGGCGGTTATGCCTATGTTGTATTGGTAAGCAATGGCAGTTCAGCGGGTACATGGGATTATCATTTTAGCGCACCTTCGGCGGTAAGTTGGAGTACAAACACTTTTAATCTAGGGGCGGCAAGTATAACCAACGCTACATGGAACGGGTCAGTAATAGGCAGTACTAAAGGCGGTGCAGGTAGTGTAACGGGGATATTAAAGGCGGACGGTAGTGGTAATGTTAGTGCAGCGACAGCAGCAGATTTACCATCAACAGTTACACTAAACACAGACACTATTACATTAGTTTCTTTTGGTGCAGGTTCAGCAGCGGCAGGGGACACGGCAGCATTCAGCACATCGGCAGTATATGGCTCATTCTTCAATAGTGGAACTGATACTTTAGTGATAACAAGAATACAAGGAGGGGTGCAAGGGACATCGGCTAGTGTGTTAGCAACTGTATGGGTAAATGATAGTTTATTAGTTGAAACAACAGGCGGATATAAGTTAGTGACAGCAGGAAGTACGATAAGCAGTCTGTATGGGCTAAATAGTGTTACTAGCTTTGATAATATGAAAATACCCCCTAATACTTGGGTGTGGGTTAAAACACCAAAAGTTACGACTAAGCCTACCTATTTTACTTTAACATTAATCGGATATAAGAAGCGTGTATAGGTTATTAATCATATTACTATTAGTTGCTACTGTTGGCAAAGGGCAAATAATCAATGCTAGCCGTTATTATGTGCCGTTAAGCCAATACTCTTTCTTACTAGACTTATACCCAACGACAGGCTTTGCTTACTCATTCAGAAAGCTATCAAGTACTTATGCAGGTAACTGTATTAGAGTTCGCCGTAGTAGTGATAACACCGAAAGTAATATCGGCTTTGTAAACAACTATTTAGACACAGCCACATTAAAGACTTTCGTTGGGGTTAATAACGGCTTTATAACTACTTGGTATGACCAAAGCGGCGGCGGCTATGATGTATCGCAAAGTACAGCCACAGCGCAACCTAGTCTAGTTGTTTCTGGTGTTATTAACTACACAAATGGGAATGTTTGTGCGGTATTTAACGGTTCAACTAATTATTTATTATCAACTACAAGCTTTAGTTCTTTTGCAACATCTTTATCCTTTAGTAGTGTAATGTTTAATAAATGGAGTACAGGGGCGTTTTATAGTTATAATTATCAATTTTCTATTGGTATAAATCCACCAAGCACAGGTTTCAAATCTTTTATATCATCTGCTCAAAATAATTACCAAGATTGGGTTGGAGGTGGAACTCTAATGTTTGGCAATGGCTATCCTTCATCAAATAACCCTAGATTATTAACTCCAACACATATTTATACTAATAACTCTCAAAATATTTGGTTTGGCTCATTAAATAGTACTGAAAATGCCTTGAAGTTAAACGGTTCAAATGCTCCCATAACTGTAAATAATACCGCAAATGTATCAACAGGTGGTGGAACAATAGCACTAGGAACTGATAATGCAATAGCTAATTTCAGTACAGAATATTTCCAAGAAGTTGTAGTATGGCAAAGCAATCAAATATCAAACGCTACTGCAATAGGAGGAAATGTAAATAACTTTTATAAAGTCTACTAATATGTATTTTATCTACGACACTATCGAACAAGCTACGGCAATAAATAACGCTATAACAACAGGCGAAGGGATTGATAATGATGCCGTTGACGTAACAAAACAATATACAGACATTAAAGAAACTATTGACGGCAAATTCGCAATTATAGCAGATGAAGTGACGAGTAAATATGTGGCGGACAGGAGTGCTATTGATGCAGTAATAAATATTCAATTAACCTTCAAATAAAAATATCAATTAACTATGGAACATTTAAACGAAGCTAATACCAATAGCAAGTACAGTTTACTAGGTTGGGTTATTACCAACTTATCAGGTGTAGCAGGAGTAATAACAGCAAGTGATGTACTTGTTTATGTGTCCATAGGTACGGGGTTATTGACGATGGCATTTACTATTGATAAATGGTATCAAATGAGAAAGTTGGTGAAGAAAGGGAAAAACCCCGAAATAGACTAAAATAAAATAAATTGTGGATAATTAAACTTATTTATGTAGTTTTGTCTATGTATATGGGTTATGCCGTATTGGCGTATCCATTAAACAATAAAAAAAGATAAGAAATGATTACAGAAAAAAAAGAATTCGAAATGGCTGAACCAACAAACCCCCAAACTGTTCGGACTTTTGGTGAAAAATTAGTAGGATTAACTTTTAATCCAAGCAACGATGATAAAGTTAGTAAAGCTAAAAGGCTTTGTGCCGATTTGGCTGATTTACTTTACACCGAAACAAGTGGATGTGAACGTTCAGAAATTAGCAATATCCTTATCAATAAGGCTTTTGGTGACATACTAGATGCTCAAATGAATGTAGTAAAAGTATTAACACTTAAATATTAATAAAATGAGTTTACAAAGTTTTTTCGCAAATCAGGTTAGCGGTTTATATTCGGTAAGGGTTAAAGATTTTATTCACGGATTAATAGCTGCCGTAATAGGTTCGGTGGGTAGTATTGTTTACACGTCAATTAACGCAGGTACATTTAATATTGATTGGCATAGTGTTGAGCATACAGCTTTGACGGTGGGGGCTTCTTATGTGTTAAAGCAGTTTATTACAAATAGCAACGGGCAAGTACTTACGAGTGAGCCTTCAAAGTAAATTATGGTGCAAGTAAATGAATGTGGCATAAAAGGATTGCACAACGCATACGCACCTAAGCAGTGTTATAACGTTTCCAGAGACCCACATTTTTAACATCATTGCGGCTACATTGCCCCAAGTTCGCCCTCAAATCATACGGGGCTAGTGTCCGAGACACACTTAACGCCCTCTATCTAACACAAGAACGATAGAGGGTACTTTTAAAATTAGAAAAAATGAAACATCTACTATTCCTCACTAAAGAAGTAATCCTTACAGCGATAGTTTGTGTCGTGGGTTGGGTTATGTTTAAAATTTAAGTAATATGCACCATAAACAACACACCGAAGGCTACAACTACTTATTCATAATGATAGTCTTTTTGGCTATGTTAGGGGCGTTGGTGGGGTGTACAGTTGTGATAAAATACCCTGCTAATTTTTATTGCAATATAAGTGGATTAACTAAAGATGATATTCACGATTTACAATTATCTGATTCTGATTTAATTAAAATGAAAAGAAAATGAGTAACAAAATAAAACTTTTACTTGCTTTTATATTGATAAAATTAAAAGTGATTAAGTCGGATGGTAAGCCGCCTTACGAAGACCCTAACACTGGCTTAAAAAGTTATTCTACAAAGGGGTTGAATAAATATAACCCAATATCATACTTAGTACTATTAACATTGTTTTTATTGCTCATAATAATAGCACCATTTTAGGCACTTCAACAACACACTAGAAGTTTTATACGGTTATTAAAATAAATACAAATGAAAAAATCAACAGTAATATTATTATGGTTATTTAACTTTATTATTTGGGGCAACGTTTTTATAGGTTGTATGTCCGACCGTACAGCACTACAGAAGGTGCTTACTAAAGAACCGTTATTCGATACGGTTGGGAAAGTGTACACTAGCTTACACCCTTGCGATAATAAGGTGATATCGCATAGTAGCGATACAAGCTATTTACACGATACATCTATAGTTACTTGTCATGATACAGTAGGCAATTACATACACGATACAACTACAATAACCCACACTAATACTATTCACATTCACGATAAAGATACGATAGTAGATAATCAACAACTATCCATACTTAAATCGCAAATTGAGGATAAGGATAAGCAGATAGCAATACTTAACCAAGCGGTAACAGATAGCCGATTACAAGCAGCATCAAACGAAAAAGATGCTAGTAGGTGGGAGTTGTACTTTTGGCTATTGATTGCAGCGATAGTAATTGCGTTGGTATTGTATATTGTAAAACCTAGATTATGACTTATAAAATAGTAATACAAGTAGGCGAAAAGAAAGTAATGGTTGAAGTTGAAAGCGATGAGATATTACAAAGCAAAGATGTTTATGTAGATAAGGTATTGAGGAAGAAAGAACAAGTAAAGCAGAAAATTAAACAAGATAACGACTTTTTTACTCATTTAATAAATACAATTTTTATAGTATGACACCGAAAGAAAAAGCTAAGGAGTTAGTAGATAAGTTTCTTAATATCGAAAAGGGTATGTTTATAGGTCACGCAAAAACTATGGCTTATATTGCAGTAGAAGAGGTTTATAACCAAGTGCCTAGTATTTATCTTACAAATGATAAAGAAATACACTCTGGTCATAATCAATATTGGAAACAAGTTAAATTAGAAATTGAAGCGTTATGACACAATACAACAAAGCATACCCACTACTACCACAACTACCATATAAAAAGACTTCTATTGATATGGATAGTGTTATTGCTTATATAAAGACACTAGAAGTACCGTTAGAAGTTAAAAGGGCTACTTACTTAATATTTAGGAATGAGGGCGCAAATGGAACGGCAGGGGTGCAAAACAACTATATTGGCTTACAAAGCGATGGAGACAAATTCCCAAACAAATACAGCGTTCATTTCACAGGCTACTGCATCGAAAATGAAAACCTTACGGGCAAATCAAGGGGTTTTTTATGTTTTGATAGTTGGAAAGCTAGTGTAGATATTCTTAGTGATGAAATTGCCACTAGAGGGCTTTATGTAGGCGGAAAAATTAACAGTCCTTATGTATCTTTTACCGATGTAACCGAAGCTAATTTCTGCCAAGCCTACGAAGATTTATGGGTGTATGGTGATAAGAACTATAAGCCTACTGCAATAGAGATAAGCGACTTTAATAGTATGTACTCACAAGCTAAAAAACTGTTTGTATAATGCCCACACCCCCGATAATATTTGAGCCGTTACGCTTAATTAAAAAGAAAATATGCCTAACACCGAAGAAAAAAGTAAAACAAAGACAGAACAGATAAAGGAGTACTTTTTATCGCACCAAGATGAAAGCTACGATAGTATTGCGAAACGGTTTAAGAGTACTAAGAATTACATTGTTAAACAAGTAATGGAACTTCGCAAAGAGGGCAAACTGCCTAAGTTAGAAGAAGGGTATAGGCAAAGAAAGACAGAAGAAAAACACCAAGCCTTAGTTAATGAGTGCGAAAGAGACGGATTGCCGCCAGAAAGGGTCACGCATTACTGGTGGAAAACTAAAGATGCTTCCATATTCGTAAAATGCGAACAAACACAAGAAAGCGACATTTTAAAATCAATAGAGGACATAATAACCGAAAGATTAACCACTAGAATAAAGATACCTTCAACACCTAACGAGACTTGCCAAAAAGCCTTAAAAGTAACCATATCAGATGCCCACGTTGGACTAGACCCAAACCCCAACGGATACGGAATTTACAACTACAAATACAACGCAGATATATTCTTTCAAAACTTAGATAGCGTTTATAATTCTGTAATTGCAAAGCATAATCAGTTTGGTAAATTTGACACTTTATTTATAGATGACTTAGGCGATGGCTTAGACGGTTGGAATGGTTTAACAACTAGAGGCGGTCACGACTTACCACAGAATATGAGTAATGTTGATGCGTTCAAGACCTTTGTTACGGGGAAACTAAACCTAATTGAAAGGTTAATAGCTGCCAACGTTTCCGATAATATAGAGTGCCGTAATGTTTCCAATGATAATCATAGCGGCGACTTTGCAAGGATAGCCAACGAAACCATTAAAATGGTATTAGATAGAATTTACGGCAACGGGCAAATAGGTTTTAAAATACTTAATAAGTTTGTAGAGCATTTCTTTTACGGTGACCATTGTTTTATCCTCACTCACGGAAAGGACGAAAAGCAAAGGGTTAAGAATTTATCCTTAGACCTTACCCCGACTATTGTAGAATTTTTTAGGAGCTACATAGACTATCACGGGATTAATTCTAAGTTTATTCACGTTGATAAAGGGGACTTGCACCAATTAGGATACAAGCGTTGCAATAAGTTTGACTATCGCAATTATATGTCATTTGCGCCGCCATCCTTCCATAGTAGCCACAACTACAACGGCTCATATAGCGGCTATTCAATACAGGTAATAGACAAGCATTCAGCAACGGTAAGCCACGAAGATTATTTTTTTGATTTAACTAAATTGTAAAATATGACCCCAATAGAAAAAAGACTACTAGAATGTAATATAGCCCCAACAGAGCCGCTAATTAACTTGCTAAAGAATATGATGGCAATAGGTTACGCCACCGCTTGTATGGGGTTATCCACCACCACACTAGAGGACTTGCAGCGTGATTGGTTTAGCGAAGAAAAGAAGAAAGTTAGTAACTGAAACAAATACAACTATGACTAAAGCAGAAAAGCGATTAAAAAAGATAGGTTATAATCCTACGTTTATGCTTCTTGAATTAATGAAGGAGTGTATAGAAGTAGGTTATGATACTGGTGTTAAAATGTCGGCAATTTCAAAAGATAGTTTATTAAAGCAGTGGTTTGAGGATGACAATAAAAAGATAGCTAAAGAACGTGCAGAGAATTATATGAAGTTGCCGTAATATCACCCAATAATAGTAATTTTGATAATGTATTAACAAAATTACTATCAAAATTGATAATTAAATGGTTACTATTCGGAAAATATCCGAGATGCTTATTAAAATATGGCAAGTAAAATGAGCAGAATAGTCGACATAAAAAAGCCCCTGTTAAAAAACAGAGGACTTTTTGCGGCTTGATAAGACCAAACGGGTAAAACCAAGTCGGCTTAAATAAAAGACTTGACCAGTAAGCTGTTCTAATGGTAAGCTGCCAAGTACTGTTGGGGCAAATATAATCATTTATAAACTATCTTTGTAAATATGAAACAAACATTATTATTTTTCAGTTGGTTAGTGATTGTAGTCAACTCGTGGGGGCAGCATACGATACAACTTAACCATAAGTACTATACGGTGCAATTTGATACGGTGTTTTGTCAAGGGATACTAAACCACTACACTCAAACGATTACGCACCATAATAGCCCAAAATTAAAGCGTGAAGGTAGTTTATTAACCGAGTTCCATAAAGACCCGTTAATACCATCTAAATGGCAAACGGTAAGCAAGTCAGACTATGCTAATTACAATAAGCAATACAAGGGAGATAAGCATAATACTGTTGACATCGGTCATATAATCCCGTACCAATCAATGTCTTTCGATAGTATAGCAGCAGAGGAAACTATGATGTTTTCTACTAATACAGCCTTTCAAATATCGTGGTTCAATGAGCAACAATGGAAAAATATAGAAGCAATAGTATTTGATAGTATTGGCAGTAAATATGATTGTGAAGTTTACACGGGTGTATTAATCAGCACTTCGCACCCACATAAGTACAACCAAGTTTATATAGCGGATTATTATTTTAAAGTAGTCAAATTCGACCACTTTACTTTGGCGTGGTTAGGGTTAAATAGTCCTACAAATACTAGTACTAAGCCAAGTGATGCAGCTATATCAATCGACAAGCTAAAGGCTATTATCTTACAATATTATCCTAGTTTACAGTTGGGGTTTTAAGCCTATACTCACGAATATCAATGTTGATAGATTTGTTAATGTAATGTTCATTAAATAAGCCCTTATTAATCAAAGCCTGTAATTCTTTATTTGTAATATTACTGTGATAATTATTATCATCATCTTGTAAAACATTTACAGTAGAGCAGTCTGTATAATCAAAAATAGAATTTATAAAACATCCATCTTCCATTAATTTTAATATTCCTTTTTGTTTGTGTCCTAATTTCATAACTTTACTTTTCTTCTGGTGATTGTTGTGGGGGAATTATTATTTTAGGATTAATTTCAATAAAATCATCATCATAAAACCAAAGCCCACTACCTATTATTTGCCAAGCTAATCTACTATTAAGCCATCTTGCAATTTCATATTCATCGTCACTAGTAAACTTCACCCAATACCAACCGCTTTCTCGTTTCATAAATTATTCTATTATTGTACATATAATCAAGCACCCAACTACTAACATCCACCAATTATTCAACCGTCCTGCAAAGTAGATTAGACAGCATCCGAGAATGAATTTAATGAGTTGTTTCATTGGGGTAAGTTTGATTATAGTATTGTTCGGCGTTCAAATATTCGCCTCTAGCTTTCTTGTCCATTAATGATGTTGCAGTAATAGACCCCTTTCCATAGGCATCTATTATTTGCTGCTTTTCCAACTCAACCCAATCTTTCCCTTTAAACATTTTTTCCCATAGCCACCTATCTAGCATCTTTGTATCTGCATCATTCTCAAAGATATAATCTTTAATTTCATAAGCATCGGGGATTAATTCCAATAATTGTTGTACTACTGTTTTCATAATTACATTTGTTTTAAGTGTACTAAAATATCATTAAGCCTATCACGTTTAGTTTGTTTAAATGCAATACTATCATTCGCCGTTTCTATACACGCCTTTACTTCTGTGATAGCGCATTGGATGGCAGTTATCCTTGTTTCATTATCTAAATCTCCCGTGTAGCAAGTTTGTAAATCTGATGTCTTTAATAAGTTTTTATACTTATCTACTATCGCTTCTGCTTGTTGTTCGATTGTCATAATGTGTTATGTTTAAAACGGGTAGTTCCCTACATTACCCCTATAAGTTGTAAATAGATGCTTGTTCTTGTAATGCGTTATTGGGTGGTAATGTTTATATTTCACCCAATGCCTACCCTTCACTACTCGTTTAAGGCGGTGTTTATATTTTATACATTTTAGGTTGCCATTATTCAAACTTCTTAATTGTCTAGTAATTATTTTAAGTTCTGCCAATATAGAATCTAATAACCTATCGCCAAAAAAATCTATATACGTTTTCATTTTAACCTTAACTTCTTTAAGGTTCTTATTAGTCATTGTTATTTTTTAAAATAGTTATTAATTTCTTTTATTTCACTATCAGAAAGATATGTAGGCATGCCTTGCTTTTTAATTTGTTCCCATTCTGTTTTAGTTAACCCCATACTTGACACAAGCCCAACTACATCAGTATTATTTCTTTTGCCGTGATAAAATCCAACAAATTGTTGAAGTGCTAAATCAATACCATTATAATGCTTACTATTATCTTTATATTTAACATTATCTTCATTTAGTACCCCTAATTTAACTTATTCAATTACTTTATAAAGACTACAATCACATTCTATCACAGAACATTTAACACTATTGTCAAAGTCAGTTTTTGCTTCTGATAAATTATCAAACTCTTTAACACTACCGTCAAGCCAATCTCTTACTATGTATCTTTCTGCACTCATTTTTTACTTCAATTTCTTTACCTGTTAATAATCGTATTAGTTGCTGGAGTTGGTGGAGGTATTGGAAAGTACAAACTAATTGAAATTGCTCGTGTGAATACTCGTAAGTATAAATGTATAATAAACCATCATCTTCAAAAATAGCAACTAAATCAGTATCTCTGTCAATATTGTAATAACCATCTAAAAAACCGTATCTAGTACCTCTATTTTCATTTTTAGATATATTTTCAATCTTCTCCATCACTTCTGGCGAAAGAGGGATAGGTTGGATATTATCATTATCTATAAATACATATTTATCCATGTACTTCATAGTGGTAGAAATACCTTCTACAAATATTTCCCTAACTTTGAAAGTTGCTTCATTCCCCTTACCTTTTATAAAATCCCCTATCATTAAATTCAAGTTGCTCATAATTAATATTTTTTGCCGTGCATTTTTTCACTAGTTTTATTGTGTTTCGGATTACCGCATTTAGTTCCTGTTTCATAAGACCAAGTGCAGCCTTTAATATTACATTTAGTCCAACAGTTACAAGTGTGTGCTTTTGCACCACATTTTACACACTTAAAATTACCAATATGACTATCAAATAGCTTTTCTATTGGGGATAATAGTTTGTAACTCATTTCTCTTCAATTTTATTATTAACTGGATACCCTAAGTCGGGGCGTTTACCTTTGGGGTAGATGAAGCAAAGGGTTTTATATATTGATGTATCCCCAATACATCTAATTGAATCAATAGGCCATTGAACATTTAATTGTGTGTAAGTTCCTTTTATTCTTAAAAGTTCTACCATAACAGGTGTATATGCTAATCTTATTCCCATATCAATATTCTGCTTTTAAAGTTTCCCAATAATAATTGTTTCCATCGTGTTCTACTGTGATTGTAGTAGGGTAGATAGACTGCTTTAAAGATTGTAAAGTTCCTTCAAATGTTTTGCCGTCCATAGCTGCAAAGTAAATAGACTTCACTTGTTCCTTTGTCAAATGAAACTCACCACCTACTGATTTGCGACCTGATAGGAAACCTTTTTTAAGTGCTTCTATTGGACTTCTGCCATCATAAGGATACTTCTTCTCTGCCAATTCCTCATCAGTCTGATTGCGGATAAGGGTAGAGGGGAGGATATATAAAGGTAAATCAATTTTACTTCTATCTGTGCTTGCTAACGGTAATGTGGTTTTATCTTTCCCGTCAAAATGAAGATTAATATTGTTATTCTCTATTCTAAGTGTACCATCCTTCACACTAAATGTCTTTGTTTGCATTTTCTTGTTGTTTTAAATTGTTTTCGATAAAGTTAGTAAGTATATTAGTTAATTTTGTTTTGTAGGCATCAGCATCCCCAGCATAAGCAGCAGCATAAGCAGCAGCCCTAGCAGCATCCCCAGCATAAGCAGCAGCATAAGCAGCAGCCCTAGCAGCATCCCCAGCATAAGCAGCAGCCCTAGCAGCAGCCCCAGCAGCATAAGCAGCAGCCCTAGCAGCAGCCCCAGCAGCAGCCTCTAACTCCTCTATACCTATCTCACCTGCTAGGTACAACCTAGCAGCCTCAATTGCTTTACGAGGTCTGTTATCTTCAGGATACTTATCTTCAAAGATAGGAAGAACAACTTCTGCTATTTTAATAGCAAGATGTCTGTTCTGACTATCTGTAAAAACTCTATGGCAAAAGAACCAGTACTTATCTTCAAGAGGAATATTGCTTTGCAATATATCCTTGTAGCTAACTACTTCTCTGTCTTTTGGAAAGAGATTTTCTACTTTACTTTTCTTATAGCATCCTGTATTTTCTAACAGGAAATCTAAATTGTATTCTGTTTGCATAACTTGTTTTTTTTTAATTGATTAATAAATATTATTGCTCTGTATAAGGCTGTGAGGGTTTCGAGTTTATTGTGGCATATAGCACTTTTTTCAATAGCACTTTTTTTGTCTGACCAATCCCAACAATCTGACAAATAGTCTACATTAAATTCACTCACCTTCTCCCAAACTTCGTGAAGCCTGTTCCAATTGAGATAGTCTAGTTGATGTGTAGAAATACATATAAAGTCATGACTGATGTTAGCAGTACCCTCTTTGAATTTCCCTTTTTTCCACCATCCCCAACTATCTATTGAATCTTTTGACGAAATATATTCTAATCCCATATACTTTGCCACTACTTCGCTCATTTCAGCGATTGTGGGGGTTTCTTTATTCTGTTTCATTGATTAATTTTTTAATATCCAAATATCTATTCCATACGAATATTTGAGTTTCTGAATTTATTTCTATTTGCGCTGATAAAGGTTTCTGTCCACAACAAGAACATATAAACATATCATCATTAATTATCTTCCCGATAACACCTTTAAATTGTCCTTGTAATATTTCTACTTTATCACCGTTGTTCATTTATTAAATTTTTAGCGTTAGATAATGCGGTTAATGCAGACTTGATAAGTGATTCATTACCTACGTTTATTTTCAATCTGTATTCATTTAGCAGGTGTTCAAGTTCTTTCACCAACTCCCTATGGCTTTCCTCTAGCGGGGTATAGTAGGTTTCGAATAGTTGCCTACAAGCTAGAACCATAGCACCTCTATCACTACCCTTAAACTGGGTAAAAGTGTCTTGTATTACTTGTTCAATTTGTTCTTTTGTCATTTCTTTTGTTTTAAAAGTTTAGTAACTTGTTCTTGATAACCTTCGCTTATGTTAGTACAAAGTTTCACCAATAACTTAAAATACTTTTGTTCTGTTTCGGACAAATCATCGTAGTGGTTATTGTCCATTTTTTCAAGACTATCTTTCAAGTCGGCGTATGTATTTTCAAACATACAATGGTTCATGTTAGACATTTTTCAATACTTTTTTAGTGTTATAAATCCCCTCTCTTAAATAAGTCTTATGCTTATCACTACGGGGGTGTTTCATTAATCTTTTATAGCGGTCTAATTGCATTTGCATCAATGCTTCGCTAGTTGGCATCCCGTCACGCTTTGCGATGAAGGTGTAGATTGATTCTGCTGTCATGTACTAACACGGTTTAATTTTATTCCACAATTCTAGTTTCGCTTCTAGTATTTCGGCTGGAGTGGGTTTATATGTGCTTTCATAACCCATATCATTAGTTAATATTGTTAAGTATGAAGGCTTATTATTTACAACGTGTACCCACACATTAATAGTGTATTCTCTCCCATCAGTACCTTTAATTACTTTCTCGTGTCTCATTGTATTTCTTTTTTAGTGTGATAATGCAAATGTACAGGGAAATAAATTAACCACCAAACTTTTTTTTATAATTTACTAAAAAATATTTTTTTGGTAGATTAAATATGTATCTATATATTTGCAGCGTATCAAACAAATAGATAATGGCAAAAGAAAAGATTACATTTCAACAGGCATTAGTTAAAGCTATGGATGGCAGGACTAATAGGTGGCTAATGAATAAATGCGGTATCCACGAAAGTGAGTTATCCCGTATTGTAAAAGGTAGGCTTGCGCCAACTGACGGGCAAATAGAAAAGATTAAAGTAGTATTTCCTAATATGCAATACGATAAGTAATGATTACTATATATACACTTTCTTATAAAAGCAATGATGTCACATTTTATGTAGGTGCTACAAAAAAAACCTTAAAAGAAAGGCTTTCTGGTCACACTAATTTATTAAAGTCAATAAATATTACAAAAGATGATGTAAAAATAGAGGCTATTGAAGTTTGCGATAATTCTAAAGCTAGATATATTGAACTTTATTGGATTCAACAATTTAAGGCTTGGGGTTTTATTTTAAAAAATAAAACTATAAATAGTTACAGCTACAGAACATTGAGTGATACTCCAATTAAATACCCTAATGGAGTATCCCCACTTGAAAAATACATAAGTAAAATAAGAGTTCTTAATAAAGTAGTAACACCTTGTGATTTACACTTATTAACTAGATATGATAAAACAAATAGGCGTGTTATATGTTGCGAAGGTACTTACAAAAGATATTTAAAAGGCAATGGTTATGACGAATGTTTATCTAAACTTATTTTTGAACAAATGTCTAATATATTAACTGCTCGTGGCGTTGATGTAGATTCATTACTTAACAATTAAATAAATAAAAAAAATGAGACAGATACTTTTCAAAGCAAAACGAGTAGATAACGGAGAATGGGTAGAGGGGTTTTACGAGTACAATAAAGATGATGATATGCACTTCATCAGGACTTATGAAAACAGGGAAACGATAGAGGTTGTACCCGAAATGGTTTGCCAATATAGTTGGATAACCGATTGTAAAGATATAAAGATATTTGACGATGATATTAGGAAAGATAATGAAGGTACTAAATTTAGAATTTATCGCACTTTTGGCGGCTTTGTTATTAAGGCTAGATATTGTATGAGTGATATTAAAGACTTGGTATCTGGAGACGAATTAATATTCAAAAGTTTATCCGACCCACAACTTGCAGACTGGTTAATAAATGATACTATTCACGTTTACAACATTCACGACTAACCCCCTAACCCATGCTACTACGAACGATTGCCGCAATGATAGCATATACAATTAAATGCTATGTGACGGCTAACCACATAGACGATGATATTATTAACTTTTAAAAAATAAAATTATGGATTACGCAATTAAAGCACACGCTGAAACAAATCACTTTTACGACAAGTATTTACCTTATGATTTTCACCTAAGAATGGTTGTAAGGAATGGGGAAAAATTTATACATTTAGTTTCAAATGATAATCAAGAAAGTGTTATTAATGGGTGTTGGTGTCACGACCTTATTGAAGATACTAGACAAAGTTATAACGATGTACTTGAAAATACATCTTATGAAACGGCTGAAATAGTAAGGGTTTGCACTAATTTAACAAGGGGAAGAAATAGGGCTGAAAGAATGCCCGATTGGATTTATAAAGACATTAAAGAAACCCCTAATGCACTATTTGTAAAGCTATGCGATAGGATTGCTAATTGTCAATACAGCAGAATGACGGGTAGTAGTATGTTTACTAAATATCAAAAGGAACACGCTCACTTTAAAGAAATGCTTTATACCAAAGGTTATCTTCAAGTAATGTGGGATTACTTAGAAGAAGTCCTTTATTCGTGACGGCGGTACAGATGCCAAATGATATGGAGTTATAAACCCATTAAATATAAGAAATTATGAAACACACCTTCCCTCTCGGTCACAAATTCGGGGGTAATAAAAAGAAACCTTATAGAACTAAACAAGTAGAATTATGATAGAAAAATTTAAGCCCCCTGATTCATTTATTTTTGATAGGCAAAAAATAATATATGTGGGGGATAGTGACATAGCCCCAGATGGCAAAAAAATGAATAAGAAAATGCACGTCTATCAATATGAAACGGGGCATAAAAAGGGACAAAAAGAGTACTTTAGTAGTGGTAATATTGGTTATTATATGGGACTTGAAAAACAAACATTATGAGTGAAGTTTTTAAATACGATAAACATAATTCTGTTGAAGTGGGGTTCGGGAACATTATATTTACTAACGACTTTAACTCCCCTTTTGATGAGAAGTGTTTCATTGACCTAGAACATTGGGATATGGTAAAACTATTTGTTGATACTAAAATAAAAGAAAATGGAAAAGAAAAATCCGACACAATCGGCTAAGGTAACTAAGCACGGGAAAGTAGTAGCCCACTTAATGAAGTACAAAACAATTACGAGTTGGCAAGCAATTCAGCTTTACGGGCATACTAGGATAGGGCAAAGCATCTTGTTATTAAGGCGTGGGGGTTGGGATATTTCAACAGTCCCCAAGACCGCCCACGATAGGTTTAACAACACTTGTACTTATGCACAATACCTTTTGGTTTCTACTCCAAATGATAGCGGATTACAGACTAATTTTGATAATGCAACGCAATCACTCCCCACTAAAGAAGTCTTAGAAAAGGTAGGGGAATTTCAACAACAATCCTTATTTTCGTAACCGACTAAATTTTATAAGATTTTGATACTCATAACAACACCTGAACAACTACTAGAAGAAATATGTACTTTGTTTAATGCTGATGATGTCAGTATAAAAAGTAAAAGAAGGTTTAGGGACTTAGTAAAGATAAGGCAGTATTATTGCTATATTGGAAGGGTTTATTATAGGTTTTCTTTAATGAGTTTGGGCGATGCTATCGGGGGACGAGACCACACGACAGTATTGCATTCTAGGGATGTAGTAGTAGACCAATTAGCAGTAAGTGATACTGTTACTTACAATGATATAGAACTACTGAAAGCCCACTTGGAACTAAATGTTCAAGACCAAAAAGAATACGAACAACTAGAACAAGAGTACAATGATTTAGTACGGGATTTCGCCCAATTAAAGGGATTAAACAAACGCCTACAAAGAGAAAAGAACGAACTAATAAACAAGAACATCACCCTACGACAAGAACTGAAAAAATATCGTCCTACGGGGATTTTCGGACAACCAATTACAATAACCCCACTAAACAATAATCAAGATGCAAGAAACACCACTTACTCCCCTTCTAATTTGGCAAGATGATGATTGGGATAATGTTCACACCGAAAACGAAATTTAATGGCAGTAATTAAGCACACAAGCAATAATATCCCCTATGAAACGAAAGGTAATTTAATGCAAGTTTTTCTAGTACCTATCACGGGGAGACATAACCTAGAAGAAGTGAAAAAGGCAAAGGACGAACTAGAAGCCCGTTATATTCACTATAATGTTTCTATCCAATGGCAAAGGGATATTCTAACCCAACAAAAAAGCCCCTACAAATCGTAAGGGCTTTTGTTTTACTGCTTAATGGGTCGCTGTTTTTCTAGTGCATCCCTACAAGACTTTATTTCTTCGCTGCTTAGGGTTCTGCCACTTTCATTAATCATAACTACTCCTAATAGTTCTTGCCATAGATATTCCGCTACTTGGTAGTTTCTTTTTGCAAGGGGGGCATCGTAACCTTTTAAAATCCCATTTTCGACACCTTCAATGAATATTTCTGGGTCTATGGTTGGCAAAGTTTCCCCAATAGTACTGATGGTATATAAATCTTCTATTTCTTCTGGGCTTAACGCCGCCCACCACGCTAATGCCTTGTCACTTATTGTCATAATTTAAGTTTAATACGGTTAAGTCTATCTTTTCTTCGCTGCAAAATATCGTAACGGTTAGTAAGGGGGATAACAACACTATTGTCTTTACTTTTCAGTAGGGCTTTTCTTACTTTGTTTTGTTCCCGTTCTACTATGAAATACAGCCTAAAACATCTTATAAAGGGGCTTTCTTGCTTACTCATTTATATACGCATCTTTAACAAATACTACAATGTTTTTTGGGCAAGCGGGGATTAGTAACCTACCTACTACTATTTGAGAGAAGCCTTTCCCTAAAATAGACCCTGCGTATATATCCCCTATTTGTGGGGTTATTGTTCCTTCATAGGTTATTAAAGTCTTTCTTGTTTGTTCTTCTTGAACTTCTATTGAGTACATAATTTATTTATTTAGCTTCAAATTCTTGTTGCAATATTGCCCTTAGTTCCCTTTGTAATTGCTTCTTTTTGTTCTTTGCTGCAAAGGGGTTTTTACATTTCCCCAACCGAAGATTATCGTTAATTTTATTAATCGCTGATTGCAACTTATACTTGTCCATTACATATAACTTTTTTGATTATGAATAAAACGTTTGCTTACTTCGGGGTTTTCTCCCTTACGCCTATTCTCTGCAAAAGGCAAATCTATTGGGTAAATTTCGTCTAAACGCTGCTTGTCTATCCATCCCCCCTTGTGATAGTATTTACCCCCTTCTTTATCCATTTTAAAGGGAAGTGATAACCGTATATTCTTATTCTTTGTGTACTCTGCTACTGATAATATTGCCATTGGTTACGCTATTTGGTTGAGATTATATTTGTTTCCTAAAAAATCAAAGAAAAAGTTCCCTTTGCCTTTCTTCCCGCTATAATGTGAGAAAGTTACTTCTGTAATCTTTCCCACTATTCTAAGGATTACAATATCCCCTTTAATATATCCTATTTCCATTGCTTAAAAATGTTTAAAAGTGATTAAATATGTTTACTGATTGTTTGGGTCAATAATTTTAGATATTTTGTAAACGGGCTTAGGATTCGCTGCATTAAATTTTCGCTTATCCTTATCTAAATCTATCTTTAACATAAGAAAGTTCCCGTACCCTTCTTTGTTGTAATTTTTCTTTTTGAAAATAGACAAAATCTTTTTTATCATAATCGCTTCACTTTAGTGTGCTACAATTGTAGCCTATAATATTTTGCCTTCCGCTTTCCTTATTGCAGCAAACACTTTCTTTTGTGTTAAAAATTGTTTGTTTATCAGTATCGAAGTCGCATCCGCAAGTGTCGCATAATCTCAAAGTTTTTGGGTAGTCATAATCTTTTCTTACATTATCACTTTTCCCACAACAAGGGCAATTGGTTATAACCATAACCTTAACAAGATTTTTACTTTCTGTACTCATAACTTATTTATTTTAATTGTTTAAAAAATTAGTCCTTTATCATTAAGGGGCAAACTAACACTCGTTCGCTGCCATCAGTAAAAATAGCGGGCTTAGTTGGGATTCCATTATGTAACATAGATACTTCGCTGCTTTTGAATACCCCCAAAGTTTCAACTAAGAACTTCCCATTAAAGGCTATATCAGTATCTTGAAAGTCTTTTGATACATAGGGGAAAGATGCAGTAGTGCCAAACTCGAAATCCCTATCTTCTGCCATCATTTCTATTTTACCGTTCAAATGAAAGTTTACTTGCATTGTGGACTTATTAGAGTAAGGCATTACTTTTTTGACATTGCTTATCATATCCTTTCTATCAAATACCATAGATGTATCGTAAGTGGGGATTACTGCTTTGTAGTCTGGGAACTTTTGGTACCCATCGTAAAGGCTTACTTTAATATCATTGAAATAAGCCGTTTCTTTGTCCACTACTTTGATAGTAATAGGGGATTCGTAGTCAACCTTTACGCTGCATAGTTCTTTTACTGATTCAGCACTAATTAGTATTTTGAACGGGGTTTTATCGTTCCTTTCATATCCCCTTTTGCGGCTCAAATAAAGCCTATGTGCATCGGTGGCGACCACTTGCACACATTCGCCGCTAAAATCCAAACAAACACATCCTAATTGTGGTTTTAAGTCATCCTTGCTTACGAACTTTGCTGCCCTTTTAATGTCATCCAAAATTTCGGGAACTAAAATCACACCCATCTTAAATTCTGTTATTTCTACCTTAGTATCTTTGTAAGAAATCCCCAACAAGTCTAAAACTGAATAATAAAAAGCATTTTCAATTGGGATAGCAAACGAATAAACCCCACCATAAGAAGTAACTACTTTTATTTTTTCAGCCTTAATGCTTTGACCTTCATTATTTACCTTTATTTCTTTGCCTCGTTTCCAATCGTAACTATTTTCAGTATCTCTACCAAAAAATAGTTCTTCGCTGCCTACTATTTCAGCACTAATAATATCCCCTTTAACTTCTTTTAAGAGGGAGTAAACACTTGCTAACTTACTGCAATGTGCATTATTGTACTTGCTTTTAGGCAATCCGATAGCCTTTAAAATTTCATTACTTTTCATTTGTATTTATTTTTTAGTGTGATTAATTGTCAAAATATCCCTCTGTAAGTTGGTTAAAATACCCCCTATCTAAAACCTTAATTAAACTCCCTACCTTTCCACTACTTACCCTTTTAGATAATAAAGTGGGGGAACAATAGTTTCTTCGATTCGTGTCTGTAAGATAGAGGAAACGGGCGTTTATTATCGCTGCGGGTTCATTTGCCAATTCCTGATTCAATCGTGTTTCTTTTTGTTGTAGTGTCATAAAGTTGTTTGTTTAATCAATCAATACTATTTCGAAAGCATTTTTCTTTAAATATAGTTTGGGCTTAATGCCTCTATAATCTTTATACAATCCATTGTACCAAACATTCTGTATCGTAGCATTGTCCCAAACATTCTGTATCGTAGCATTGTCCCAAACATTCTGTATCGTAGCATTGCCCCAAACATTCTGTATCGTAGC
>Ga0214164_1000053_pt1 | contig 78560 bp, 64 predicted proteins | sample TroBogepilimnion_13_FD_153003 | JGI IMG/M metagenome (GOLD analysis project Ga0214164, IMG submission 153003) | Freshwater microbial communities from Trout Bog Lake, WI - Practice 03JUN2009 epilimnion v4 | ecosystem: Environmental > Aquatic > Freshwater > Lake > Epilimnion/Euphotic zone ... | reverse complement strand
TATTTTTAACTTGCCAAATCCAGTGGGACCGTCCATCCACATCTTGTTGATCATGTGGCTTACACGGTCCAGGTTTATCTTTAGGTCGTCTGGATGATCTACTTCACCTAATACACTGTAACCGGATTTTAATTGTTCATTGATAGTTTCAACAGCTTTAGAAATTTCTTGCACAGGATAAACACGTTGGTTGGCATTTTTAACACCACCCTGGATGAATATCCCTTCCATGTAAAGGTCTTTACCTTTACCGTCAGCAGAATCTTCCGACAACACCTTCATTTGTGCGTTGTCAAAAGTTAAATGCTCTTTAAGTAATAAAGCCATCTAGTTTCCTATTAGCGTACTTTACCGCCGATTTCGCTCTTCTTGTTTACAGGAACGGAACCGTCTGTTGTACTACCTTCTGCTGTTTTAGCAGATTCTTTTGTTTTGAAACTTGTTTTACCAGCGTCGCCACCTGGAACGTTCTTAAATGAACCTGCGCCTGGCAAATCGCCACGCTTTTTAGCATATTCATTTTTTGGTTCTGGAATTGCTTTGTTGTCAGGAGCTTGTTCGCTGCCACCGTTTACGATGTTACCAGCTGTTTCGCCGTCAAACTTAGGACCTTGTCCACGTACAACACCTTTAGTGTTTACTGTTGGAGCGTCGCCGCCTGTGCCTACAGTTTTGCCTTCGCCTGTTGCTGGCTCTTGCTTGTATATTTCACCGATCTTGTCAACGTATTCTTTCATGATTTCTACATCAGTCTTTCTGTAGCTTTCTTTCATGCCAGAACCTGATTTACCAGATCCAGACTTGCCAGAACCGCTCATGCCAGAACCTGATTTACCAGATCCAGACTTGCCAGAACCGCTTTTAGCAAATGGGTTTTTGCCTTCGACTGCAATTTCTTCGCTTTCGCCGAACCCGTGCTCGTCGCTGTCCATTTCTGGCTCTTCGCTGTCAAAGTCGCTGTCCATGGATGGCTCGTCGCTGTCCATGTTGCCCATACCGTGCTCTTCTTCACCGCCTAGCATGGCTTTTAATTCTTCTAACTGTGCAGACAATTCGTCAATCTTAGATTCAATTTCGCTGTGTTCGCCATGTTCATTGTCCGTGTCGTCACCGCCAAATGTTTCTTCGTCGCCAAAATCGTCGTCACCGCCGTCTAATTCAATTTCGCCGGCTTCTTCGTCGTCTTCACCTAGACCGTGCTCTTGAGCTGCGTCATCTTGTTGAGTAATATCTTGCACAAAGCTCTGAGCTTGATTACCGCCCATTTCTTCATCCATTAAACTTTCATAGATGTCACGTGATTTCTCAACCACAATCTGATGAAATAATTCTTTTGCTGCTTGCTCGTTATCGTTGATGATGTGTTCAATCAACTGTTCATATTTGTTCATATAGAGGCTCCTCGTTAAATTAGCTCTGTAAAGTATTTACTAATATGCGTAGATTACCGTGTAATAACGGTGTTTTTTGAAGGTTTTTGAGAAATTTTTGTAATAATCTTGTAATACAACTACAATCCAGGGATTGCGCCACCTTCTGCTGCCGGTGCGGCATACTGTTCCTTGGTCTGTTCCATTTTTTGTTCAAACTCAAATTTACGCACATCGTTGGCCATTCTCAGACGATTTAGATGTCCGAGCGTTAGTCGTGTTTTGCGTAAATCTTTGAGATGCATAACGCTGTTATCATCTTTTTCAGATTCATAACCGGGTTTAGCTTCGTCGTACATTTCGTTTAGGAACATAGTTAAGTATTTACCAAATTGGGTTAAGTTAAGCTGGTGTACCGCCTGCGGCTGGTGCTGGTGTACCGCCTGCGGCTGGTGCTGGTGCTCCGCCTAGACCTGCAGCTCCTGCTTCTCCTGGTGCTCCTTCGGCTCCTGCTTCAGGTGTTACTGCTTCTAAATCTGATGCTATACCGCCAGCACTAATACCTGCTGCTCGCATCTGGCTTTGTCCCGGGGCTGGTACTTCGGCTGTACCGCGTTCTTCGGCCCACATCATTTCGTTTTCGCTCATTTCCATTTCAGTTAAGCCTAGATAACGTTTCATTAAGAAACGCTTACTCATATATGGATATGCTTCCAACTGTGTAAATGTAGCAATCTTAGCTGAGTCAATGTCAGCTTGACGATACTGTGCAAAATTCTGTGGTGGATTAAAACATAGATCAAATAACTGTCCGTCGATGTTTATACCACGCCAGCGCATAAACATTTTAAATTCTTTATCTAGTCGATCTACAATCATCGACTGTAAACGCATACAGTACTGGTTAAAGCGCCATTCTTGTATCAAGGCTGTGCCAACACGACCGTCGCTGATGCTTTGTGTACCATCATCTACACCAGTGGGCAAATAGCTAGCTGGAATACGCAAGCCTCGGAATAGTTTATTAGTAAAAAACTTTAGGTCTGTAATTTCACCCAGGTTTTGTCCGCCGGGTAAGATTTCTACGCTGCTTCCGCGGCCATCTGCTGTCTGCGGAAAGAAAAAGTCTTCGTTAGTTGATAATGGATTGTATGTGGCATCCATCATGTTTTGTCCGCCAGCAGTTTGAGTAGGAATACGACGCTGACTTATTTCGTTTTTAATACGCTCAATAAAGGCCATGGCCATGTGGGTTGGCATGTTACCTACGTCAATTTTAAACATACGACGTTCTGGAGCACGTTGCACACGGTAGATAATAATTGAGTCTTCTAACAGTTCTTTTTGTTTGAATACTTTAAAAACATTTTCTAATACTGAGTTTCCAAAAGGCCAAAATATATCCAGTCCTTCGGTTAAACTTAAATGAACAATGTGTTCTGCATTGACTACTGACTCATTTTGTGCGTGACTAAACCGTGATCCACCTGAATACGGTGTTCTGGGCTGTACATAAGCACCACTGGGACCACCCACCTGCGGGTGATTGGTAAATGTATCACTAGTACTTACTGCTGTGGTTGTTAGATTTTGGAAGTTAGGCTGTATCTCTTTGATCACATACTGCTCGGGTTTTTTACCTTCGCTTTCGTTAACAATAACTTTAGTTACTTTAGACATTTCGGTCCAAAACAGTTTAAATGTTTCTGGATCACGTATAAACACCTGATCACCGTACTTAATGGTATTGCGAACAATTTTAAAGATACGCTTGTTTAATTCGTTCAGATTAACCCACTGCTGTAGTTGTTCTTTGATAATCTTAACTTCGTTGTCTGTGGGCTTTTCGTGAAAGTGTATGTCAAATGCTGTTAGGTTTTCTTCGTTCTTTTGACTACAGAATTCGGCTAGGATATCTAATGCAGCATTGACTTCTGAGTCCATGTCCATTTGCTCGTACTGATTATAACGCTCAATACGGTTTGGATGCCCAATATAAACTTCGGGTAAATTACTACCAAATTTGGTAAATGCTGGAGTAGCTTGATTGCTACTGCCGCTGATCGGGCTAACAGCACCAGGTATATTACTGGTTTTAAAGTATTTTTTCCATCCTGCCATAACTTGTCCTCTATGCTATATTTAGCGTGTTATAGACTCGCATGAAGAAGTTTTTGTGTGATGTCTTTGTGCTCACGCAGGTGTGCTACCATTTCCTGCATGGTTTCTAGTTGACGGCTGGCCATATCGTTGGATTGTGTCTGCGTATCCTGTGTAGAGGCTGTAGTGGTTACTGAGTCTGAACTGTTTTTTGACACCGAATCTGTTAATTTTTTTACTAATTCAGTTAGACTGTCAATTGGATTTAAAAAATCAGAGAATGCACTGGAAAAGTCCGTTGGAGTAAATTTTGTTCCTACGTCAGCCATTTGTGCTGTTAAATTTTTATTAGAATTGGCTATAGCGTCAGACAAATCTTTGAACTGCACCGAGTTAGTGCCTTGCGTTGCCTGACTTTCTAAGAAAGACTTTTTAATATCCTCGGGCATTGTAGACACTAGCTGACTTAATTTTGCTGTTTGATCTGCTAAAATACCACTGGTTTGGGATAGTAAATCAGCAGTAATTGATGTTGATTGTTTTAATTGTGCGTCTTGATTACTTAATAATTTTGAAATATCAGCTGATGTTTGACCCAATCTTGCTTCTTGTGCAGATACTAACCCAGTTACACTTTTAGCAACATTGTCGACCGAACCGGTAAATCCTTCCAGCATTGACCTTGATGCTGAATCACCGGTGCTTGGTGTCATATTGGGCATAGCATTAGGACCACTCAGCATGTCCATTATTGCTTTGTATCCGTCGGTGCCAGGTTTTATTGTTCCGTCTGCCTGCAATGGCAATACTAATTCGTTGCCGTGTAACATAGATAAAAATCCAGTGGTTGGGCCCGATGCTATACCACCATTGGCATACTTAGGTATGTCTTTATTTTTTATGTATTCGGTTTCAGACTTAACACGTTCCTCTTGGGCCTTTTGTCCAAGTTCTTTTGTCCAACTGCCCACAGTTGTTGCACCTACTGCTTCAAGACCTTTTCCTGCACCTTTGGCTAATTCTTCTAGCCCAACAGCAATATAGTGGCTACTGAATAATTTTTCAGCAAACGAAGCGGCTTTTGCATTTGCTTCATCTTGTGCATCAAGTTTTTTTTGTTTTTCTAAATCTTCTTTTGGTTTAAGTGTTTCTAGGTCAAATCCGCTGTTGATAAAATCAATGGCTTTTTGGAATGCCGCGGTTGTTTTTGACAATGTATCATCTAGCAACTTGGCATATTCGCCTAGATGCGAACTGGCTAGTCCTTCCATTGCAACCGCGGCATTCTGTGCAGATCGTGTTACTCCAGCAAAACTTTGTTCTACACTACCAGCTTTCCCAGCCAGGTCAGCCTGCGCAGTGGCATTTTTGTCACTGCTGTTGACCATTTCTTTAAGACTTTGAGAATTTAAAGTTAATAATGAATTTTGAGTTTGTGTAAAGCCATCAACTGCTTCGCTACTTATTCCAAAACCTTTGACCATGTCTGTGGTTGCACCCACTGATCCTTTATTGGCTTCTGCTGCCTCTTTGGCTGAATCGGACATTACACCAATGGCATCTTTAAATTCCATGTTACCAGACTTAACCCCATTGGCCAAGTTTTTAATCATTTCCAATGCCGGACCTTGAGTATATCCTATTACATTTGTTGTTCCAGTTTTCATAATCTGGAACAGAGCCTGCCGTGCTTTGTCAGCATCTGGGCCCATTTTTTCCAGTGCCGCAAAGGCATTTTGATAAGCAGTTTTTTGTTTTGTGTCAAGCTCGTTCATTATGCTGGCACGCTGTGTTTCTGTTGCCGCTTTATCCATGAGCTTTTTAGCATCTTGACCGGTAATGTCACTAATTACTTTTAAATTCTGTGCATATTCTCTTGTGCCACGAGCTAGGTCTTCGGGTGTAAGATTTTTTAAATCAACTCCGGTCTTCTTCAGCTGAGACATGTACGAAGCCTGTACTTCTATTTGTTCCTGGTAATTGTAGCCCAGTGCTATCAGTTCGTTGCTTAAACTTGCTCCGCTTTTACCAATTGTTTTTGTTGATGCAAGGAATCCATTGGCCAAGGCCGCTGTTCCTTCGCCTTGTGATAGTCCGGCTGCTCTAATAGATTCACTGCTAGATTTTGCGGCATCTTTAAGAACAGCTAAACTTATACCAGCATCGTTGGCTAGTGTACGCATTTCCATCATACCACCAGCAAAACTAGCACCTTGTTTAGTATAGCTGTCTAAGGCATCTGCAGACTTTTGAAACTCTTTGGCCATTACATCGTTGGCTACGTGTAATACTGCTGCTGCAAGATCTGCTAGACCTTTGGCTGCTGCAGAAGCCGCATCACCAAGCCCCGAAACAACAGGACCAATAACTGGAATACCGCCAAATGCGTGTGCTACACCTGCGCTTGCATCGGCAACACCGTGTATGGCCGTGTTGGCCATGTCAATGGCTGTATTAACTTGTCCAGCAGCAGCTCCAATTGGGTTTTTGGCCATGTCATCATAAGACGTGGCCATTTGTGCGCCAAGACTAAGCACACTCTTGCCTAGACTGCCTAAGGTAATGCCAATGGCACTAACTGCCTGTGTGCCACCGTTTAAGGCTGTTGCCCATCTTGCTGCTGCTATTGTGCTGGCTCGTTCGGCTTCTAGGGCTTTTTTCTGTTCTTTGGTAAGACCTTCTAGGGATTTTTCAAATTCTTCGGCAGCTTTCTTTTGATCCTCAAACTCTTTGTTCATCTTTTTAAAGATGCCCTGTGTAGGGTCTTGAGCCTTAGCGGTCTTGCTCATTACTGCAAGGAGTTTATTCAGCGTTTCCTCTGAAGCAGCATTAGTAGCTACTACTTCGCCAATCCCGGGTATGTTAACTTTTACATCTGCCATAGTTTTTTACGATAAATAGATTTATACATATATTTATGGAGTTCAATAACCATGGCAAATCCTGCTACTAATCCCTTATCCGGTCATTTTAGACAACCGGCAATTTATTTAAAATTACCCAGTCGAGGCCGTTTTTACCCCGATAACGGCATAGATTTACCGGTCACTGGAGATATTCCAGTATATCCAATGACTGTGCGTGACGAACTAACACTAAAAACACCAGATGCACTGATGAATGGGGTAGGAGTAATTAATGTTATTAAGAGCTGTTGTCCTAGCATACGAGACCCCTGGACCATGCCGGCAGTTGATCTAGATCCGGTGTTTATTGCCATACGCTTGGCCAGCTACGGTAAAGGCATGGACATTAACTGCACCTGCTCGCACTGTAAAGCCAGCAACGAATACACAGTAGACCTGACTGTAGTACTAGATGGCTTAGAGCAGGCTGACTATTCTACTCCGGTTAAAATTGATGGTTTAACATTTAACTTCCGTCCACAGACCTACCGTGATATAAATCAAGCCGGACTTATAACCTATGAAGAACAACGTTTAGTTGATTCTATTGTGCGTAATGAAAATTTAAGTCAAGACGAAAAAACTGCCCAATTTAACGCCAGCTTTGAAAAATTACGACAGATGAATGTAGACTCAGTGACTGTCAGTATAGACAGTATCCAAACCGAAGATGGAGTTGTAGTAAAAGATCGTAGTCAAATTGCTGAGTTTTTAAATCAGTGTAGCCGACAGGTATACAATGACATCAAAGAGCACATTCAAAATCTAGTAGATACATTTCGAGTAAAACCTTTAAAAATCTCTTGTAAAGATTGTGAAAAAGAATTTGAAAATACTTTAACATTTAATCAATCAAATTTTTTCGAATGAGGCTTTTGACTCTGACTACCGAAGAAATTTTTCGGTGGTTAGATCAACTTGAAAGAGAGTCAAAAGCCCTAAAAGCCGAACTACTTAGTTTTTGTTGGTACATGCGCGGTGGTCTTACCTACAGTGAAGCCTTGGAGCTATCCACAGAAGAACGACAATTAATAGCCAAACTAATCAAAGACAACATGGAGACAACCAAAAAGTCTGGATTACCGTTTTTCTAACGGGTACTATAAGTATCCCTAGCGACAAAATCATTAAAATATATTAATAACCCTAGAAATACACCTTAAATAATCATACTGATCTAAAATCAGTATAACCAAAGGAGACGTAAAATGGATGTTCTTAAGACAGTTAAAACTTGGGCTAGCCAACTAGCTGATGTAGGTGTTAGTTTAATAGCTTTAGGTATTGTACTAGAGATTCTTTTTAAAGGAGTTGCTATTCCTTTTTTCCCAGCAACATCTGTGATCGGTAATGTTTCTGCCGCTCTAGCAGGTCTAAGTGCTCAAGGACTAATCGGATTAGTAGCAGTTTGGGTATTGTATAGTATTTGGAGAAGCAAGTAATATACCGTCAATGCGTCAGAGGATAGTATAGTTATTTGATTATATTATCTTCTGATTCAGAGATTAACTTCGTTAATCTATTTCTTTCACTTCGTTCAGAAATCTTTTTTTAATTATATTTGCTTTTCTGTATCATCCAGATTAATCAGTCACACTTTGCCCGCTCGAGGGGCAAAATGAAATTGGCATCATCCGAGTAGCACAATCACTTAGCGTTACACTATTACAGAGGCGGTCGTCCGGTACCTCGAAGTGCGTCTTTATACGACGGCGGCACATATCAATACGCTAACATCAATATGTACGTGTGGGTGTTACCCACTCTTTTAGCCTGTTCCTAATACTTTCAAACAATCAAACCGCTTATAGGCGTATGCGATCCGGGTCCTGTTAAGGATACTGATTGAGTGCTCACCACAGCTGAGTCTTCCCGCCCTGCGATCCTAGATCCAGTTTTTGGGGCGCACGACGTTAACCTGCGCTAGTCTTTTACTGTTGACTGGGTGTCTATTTTATTCTTAATATGGGAGCCATGGCGATATAATCTACCTGCGACCATTCCGTCTGGAATAATAGATCTTCGGTAATTTCTAACACCGTCGTTACACCATTTTAGAGAAGACATTGTCTTAGACATTTTCTCTCGGTGCTTTGGATTATTCCAATTTGATGTTAGTTGATTATATCTTTTTTCGTAATTTTCTGGTATTGATAGATATTCTTTTAATTTTTTACTTAAATGCTGTGCTTGTTTTTGTTGCGCCTTTGAATAATTCTTTTTTGCTTCTTCAGAATGTTTTCTGCCTTTATTTGCTTTAGATACTTTTTGTCTACTTTCAATCGTCCACAGTTGAGCCCCACCGTCTCCCATTTCGGGGACTATATTAGCAAAATCTTTGGATTCTACAATATTCCATAAATTTGAATAGTGTGTTCCAACTTCTTTAAGTTCGGTTGGATCGTTTGTTTCAAGCAAAATTTCAGTAGTTACATCGTAACCGTGTTTTTTAATGTGACGCTTCCAAACAGTGCCCGAGCCTTGATACGAATGCGGATCCTTTGAAATAGTCTTGCCAAGATATTTTAATCCTGTTTTGTTGTGGGTCTTAAGGTACAAATAAATAGTCATGCTGATAGTTCCTTGTAAACTGTTAGAGCTGATGGACCCTGCCAGGTCGCGATCGGCATTTTTATTTATTAAGTTTACCATTGATGTGACTTTTGTGTATCCTGCAACTTATTTGTCCGTTATAATAATCATCTGACTCTAACACTTTTCTTGCAAACTGCTCTTGTGCCTCTCTGTATGTGCATTCTGCTTTACTTTTACAATAAAATAATATTTCTCTTGTAAAATTTTCCTGCCCGAGCGACGCTATATCTTTTTTAAGTTCATCTGAACTAGACCAATACTCCTGCCAATCACTGTCAATTTTACTTCTAATCTTTTTCTTTCGTTTGTTACCGTTTTTTAATTTTACCATACGATAAGTGGTCCTGCTAAATTTTGCCAGTTTTTTTCCAACGTACTGTCTGCCGGTCTGTTTATTAGTAATTAAATAAACAAAACCGACACAGTCCTCGGGCAAGGACTCGATTGTGGTATTTTCGTAAAGCCATGTCATGCATAGTAATTATCTCGTTGCGGCTTAACAGTAATGTAGTCTTGAAACTACGCAATTTCTACATCTGTGTTGTAACTGGTATATCCATTTTCTTTAACCACGTGCAGAGTATTATTTACACGCCCTGCAAGTTCATCTTTGTGACTCACTAGCCAAATTGATTTGTTGGCTTCGCGACTCATTTTTTTCAGGATAGCTAGACTATTTTCTACTCCTGAACTGTCCATGCCTGAATCTACTAGCTCATCAATAAACAACAGGTTAATAGGTTGATATAGACTTTCCCATACATCGCGGAATGCCCAACTCAAACTCAATATAAGTCTATTACGTTCGCCACGACTAAGGTTATCAAAGTCTAAATCTCTGCCCAGTTCGGTAATGCTTACAGTTAGATCGTTGTTAAATTTAACTGTGTGCGGTAAGCCAATGCGATCTAGATACTGACCTAAACGAGCATTTAGGTAACTTAGATTTTGATCAATGATACGTTTACGGATAAAACTGTCCTTGTTGGTCAATAACTTCATTAAAAATTCTTGATGTTCTTTAAGATTAGTCAGATCGTTGATTACATCAAATTTAATTTCTTCGATGCCTTGACTCTGCATTTCTGCAATTTGATCACGGTACGGGTCGTCTTCTTCGGACTTAACTGCCAGCTGTTGTTGTAGGCTAGCCACACTAGCACGATGTTGTACAGCATCTTGTTCGCTATCATAAAATGTTGTAGGAACAGCACCCAGCTCACCTAAGGTAGTTAGTGCGTCGGTAAAAGCTGCTACATCGTTGGTAAATGTGATTAAGTTTTCTTCAGCAGTTGCGAGATCCTGCCGTTTCCCCGCCAAGACCTGTAGATGTTTTGCGTCGTGGAACTCTTGCCCACAGGTATGACACTGATGGTTGTTGAGTGTTGCGATCTCTTGTTCGAGTTTTTCAATAATCTTATTTTCGCGTATTTGGTCCTGCCGGGCACGTCGAAGATGCGACTGTAGGTCACTGATATCTTTCTCCTTCTGGCGATATGTTGCAAGCGCCTGATGTGCTTTAATCTCTTCGTCGATATCAATTTCGAGTAACTGATCGAGAGCGGTTTCCAAGCGTGAGATGTCTTCGTCATGTCGTGTTTTCCATAAGGTTTGCCTACGCTTTAGATTTTCAATTTGTTCTTCGATTCTTCGATTAGCGTCGGTTACTGCTTTAATACGAAATTCTTCTTGTGTAATAGCGTCTTTGGTAGTTTTACCGAGTTCTTTTAATCGGTCAGCTTTTTCACTCAGGAGTGTGATTCCTAATAACTGTTCAATGATAGTACGTTGATCGTTGGCCTTCAACGACAAAAACGGTTCTGTATAAGTGTTAAGAGCTACAATATGTTTGAACATATCATGACTCATACCCAGCATACGTTCTATTTCTTGCTGTGTTTCTCTCGAGTCACCCTGGGCATCATCTGTAATTTCTTTTTCTTGATCGCCAACAAAGAATCGCATTACATTGGGTTTACGACCACGTTCAATTCTATAATCTATGCCGTCTTTTTCAAAATCAATAGTAACCATCATATTTTTACTATTGGTCTTATTGATTAGGTTATCTTTTTTGATATTGGTAAGAGCATTGCCGTACATAGCATAGCTCAGTGCATTGATAATGGTAGTCTTACCCGTGCCATTTCTTGCACCCAAATCGTCACCGCCTAAGTCCAAATTTTCGCCTAGTACCAGAGTTAAATCGCGGCGATCAAAATTAACGGCTTGTGTAGTATTACCTACACTCATAAAGTTTTTTACGGTTAGAGTTTTTATTTTAAACATACTTTTTTGCACTATCATATAGCATATCTGCAATATACATGTGCCCGTCAGCCGTTGGGTGGTTCCCTAGCCAATGATTATTTGCAATTAATATACTTTTTAGTTGGTGTAAATAAAAGCTATTCCATCCATAAAATCTATTGGTATCTATTTGTCTAAGGTAAAATTGTATTTCGTCATATTCGGCACGTATCTGCTCGTCGGTCATTAAATCAAAATTTATTAATTTTTTAACTGAATCAATAAATTCAGGCCAGGGGTTTAACCAACGGTCTAGGTCATTATAATGTGTGTTTAACATTAGATAATTTTTATTGTATTGGGTAAACATTGTTTGTAGTTGTATAATTTGTTGTAGCCACAGTTTAAATGCATACAATCTATTGTACCAAACTTGGAATAACGTTCTTCCCCATATTTTATAATAATCTTCTTCACCAAAAAATTTGTGAACTAGCAAAGGATTAAAATGTGCTTCAAAATTATTGTCGGACTTGTAAAAAGTAAATTTAGCTACACTTGTCCATACTATTATATATAAATCAATATCTTTTTCTAAATGCTTTATTGCTCTATATACAAAATGTTCATTTGAGCCAGACAAACACGAATCGTTATATACCTCTGCACCTAGTTTGTTACCTAACACCGCCGGCCATGCCTGTGTGTTGGGGCTTTTTAAACCTTCGCCGTAAACCCAACTATCTCCAGCTACATAAATTTTCATATTATAGATTTCTATAGATGTCTAGCAACAAATTTGGATCGTATTGTTTGCTGTCTATGGTATTAAGTTGACTATACACTATTTGATCCACAGACTCAAATTCAATATTACCGGCTATTTCGTAGTCGGTTAAGTCTGTTACCTTAGCGGGTATAAGTGTAATTTCTCTTAGTTGATATGTTTCAATAAATGTTTCTTTGATAAATGTAGCTTCTTCGTAACTGATATCAATATCCAAATTGACTCGGACATGCATATTTGGTTGTAGCATCGCCTCAGTGTGCTTGAGCACATCACTCAATTGGAATACACGGTATCTGGGTTGATCGGGCCAACTATGATAAACTGGCTCTTGGCCCCACTCTAAGATCATAAGCCCTCGATCATCGTCTCCGGCGTCGGCATAGTTATGCGGGAAACAGTTGCCCAAGTATGTGACATTGCCTCGAGTCTGTCGTTTATGAAAGTGCCCGGAATACACATGTTCAAATCCGGCTAAATCGTTTTTGGGATTTACTTCACCGTGATCGGGCATGGCCACCATGGCATTCATTAGGTATCCAGGCAACTCAAAGTGCCCAAACATATACTTGCCCGACAGTTTTTTCAGCTTCTTGTAGTCGTCGCCCACAAGCCACGGAGCAATAGTAACGTCGCCGATAGTAGTCCAATCGTTACAAATGTGGATGCGAGATAGGTGTTTGGCCCACTCCACACTTTGTACATCACGCTTGTCGCGATAATACAGATCGTGGTTGCCAGGAATAAAGTATGTTTGATCAAAGTTTTCATTTAGGTGCTCCAGAGCACGTAGGCTATAATTGAGTGTGACTATATTAATGGATGCACGATTGTTGTGCCAGTCGCCCAAGAACAAGGCTGTTTCACAACCTTCGGCTCGGGCACGGGCAGTAGCCCATTTTATAAAATTGAGACAGTCCTCATTGTGTTGCGTACTGTTGGACTTCAAACCAAAATGCACGTCAGTGAAAACCGCTGCTTTTTTAAATAGATTAGTCATAGTAGTACAGTATAGACAAAAATTTGATAAAAATCAAATATTATTCGTCCGCTCCGTGTCCTATACCGCCTCCCCAATCGCCCTGACGAGTGTAGCTTGGAGTTAGGTTGTTCATTTCTAATATATCGTCTCTTAGATTTTGATTTCGCTTTTCAATATTAAGAACACGAGTAAAACTATTAGTAATTGCAGCAGTATAATAGGCAAAAGGGTTTTGAGATTTTGATTCATCGAATTGTAGTCCAATCTGGCTTAGTTGTAGTAGTGCCTGGCTACGCATTTCATCGTTATAGGTATAGCCACGCCAATTGCTACGTGTGGCATAGCGTTCACACAATTTAATAAACATATGAGCCAGTTTAGGAGTCATTTTGCCGTGATCCCGTGTAAACTTACCGGTTTTCATGCCACCGGACCAATGACTTTTACCAACACACACAGCTTCACCATCATCGTTTACCTTCCAATGCTGAAAAGGTGGAAAGTTTACTTTGACATACTTGTTGTGTGTAGTATCTTCTTCGTCATATTCTGTAATTAAGGGATCTTCTGAATCTTCAATATCCAGTGCTGTCATACGTGCTTTGCGTGTTTTAACATCATCTACTGGAATATGGTCCCAGGTCATAATTCGAAATACCACATCGGTATCAGCAATGTCTCGGAGTTTTATTTCAAATTCATCTAATTTACGCTTGACGCCGGATTCGGCTACAGCAGCTTCGTGTGCTAATTTGGCCAGTCGTTCGGCACGATTTTTACGAGCTTCTAGGGTATTCTTTTTATTAATTTTTTCTACACTGGGTAATATCATGTCATAATCTTGATATTCCTGACGAGTATAACTACAGTAAGTGGTTTTGCTCTTGTGTATTTCTTTGAGTATATCTTTGTTGTTGAGATAATTGTGCTTAATTTTAGTTCTCCTAATTGCTGTCTCCTGACAGGTTAGCACATACTAACATATTTATCTGCACCGGTCAACCATTCTATAATATTAGCAGTTTATTTTATCTATAAATACTTGTAATAAGGATACATTAATGTCTTATGTAGTTATACAAAATGCTGATACTGGACTATGGGACGTAGTTAATACCACTACCGATGAAACAGTTGCTAGCGGTATTACAAACCAAGCTATAGCCCAAGAAACTGCTAACAGTTTAGCGCAAGCAGAAACTGCAACTGCCAACACGTCTACCTACGGTATTCCAGGACAAACAATATACGACGACGGTAGCTCAATTCAAACCTTTGATGACGGTAGTACTATTATCACGGACAACGAAGGAACAGTATCCAGTACTCCGTCTATTCCTGATCCTATAGAAACTTCGCCAAATACATCTGGTTTTTTAAGTCAAGCCGGAGGGTTTATTAGTAGAAGTGCCAGCAGTGCTGTTGATTATGCTAGAAACATTGGGCCCAATCTACTGAACGGAGTAGGGTCAACTGCTTCACTGCTGAATCCTAATTTAGGCAGATTAGCTGCGTCGGGACTTAATCTTGGTGGGTCAAATACCGGAGGACCAACCGGGGATCCTACAGTTAATATTAATACTGTTGCCGGAACTCCTAAAGAAAAAGATTGGCGCATACGTATCAGCTTACCAAGCCAAAGTCCATTGTTGGCTTCGCCTATATTTGGCAAGAACACCTTGATTGATAAAACCAATGGTGTAATATTTCCCTACATTCCTACAGTGACAATTACGCACAATGCTAGATATCAAGAACAGGCACTGACACACAGCAATTATAAAAATTACTTTTACGAAGGCTCAGATGTGGCAGCAATTACCATTGCTGGCGAATTTACTGTACAAAATGTCACTGAAGGGCAGTATCTACTGGATGCCATATACTTTTTTAGAACCTGTACTAAAATGTTTTTTGGCACACAGGAAAAAACTGATACTGCAGGTAATCCACCGCCAATTGTATTCTTAGACGGGTATGGGCAATATTATTTGCCACATGTCAGCTGTGTAATTACCTCGTTCCAACACACCATGCCTGATAATGTTGACTATTTAGAAATACCTACAAACACTGGAACTACTAATAATCCTAATCAGAATCCCACAAGTAGTACCGGCACAGTAAGGTTACCTACTAGCAGTCAACTACAGGTTACTCTACAGCCAGTATACAGTCGTCGTAATGTATACGACAATTTTAGTCTAAATAAATTTGCCAGTGGAGCACTGTTAGGTAACCCAGGCAGTAAAGATACAGCAGGATTCTTATAATGTCCACACCTACTTACAAAAAAAATAGCGCATACTATACTACCAGTAGCTTTGGGCCTTTCCTTGACATTCTATCATATAGGCCCATTACTACCAAACCCGATGATGTAGTTTATACTATAAATTCTATCTATCAGTTTAGACCCGACATGTTGGCCTTTGACCTATATGGCGATTCAGGACTATGGTGGGTATTTGCTGCTCGCAATCCTAACACAATTGAAGATCCACTGCTGGACTTCCGTGCCGGTACTACCATATACATTCCTAATAAAGCAACGTTAACCTCAGACCTAGGGCTTTAAACTATGGCAGATTTTTCTGATACAGCTTCATCAAATACAGCCATAGATGCCGTAGTCAATGAAATACCCCCAAATAGTCCTGAGTTAGATCCTACCAGTAGTTTAGCCACAGCACAAACACAAAATACCGGCACAGCAGTTCCTAGTGGAACACCTGCAATAACAGATACCGAAGCCGCCAACATTGACCCTTACAATCCTAATGCTTGGGACAGTGAAGGCGAAGCAGTTCCTTATACTCCAGACCCAGCGCAACAAGCATCACTGACGTCAAATCCCAGTACTGCCAATGCCGAAGATGGCTCGATTAATACTAAAGCAACTAGCACTTCTTCAACCAGTACTACTTCTACTGGCAATACCTTAGATAACATATTACACAACTATCCGGGTTATACATATGGTTTGACTTTACACGCACTAGATTCTAATGCCTATTCAGAACTGTTGGCTGACCCTAAAAATCTCAAATATACCGCCACCTTGATCAGTTCAGCCAGCAGATTTCACGATACACGTAGCAAATACTTTAAAGATGATTTTTATTTTGAAGATTTTAAAATGAAAACTGTAATAGGCATGAATGCTCAGAATAAAGCATCAAATGCGGTGAATTTAAGTTTTACTATCATTGAGCCTTATGGCATGACCTTGATCAATAGACTATTGGATCTTACTGAAAATACACTACGAATAGAAAATTATCTTGTTATTCCGTATGTGTTACAGTTAGATTTTTTTGGCTATGATGATTCTGGTAACCCAGCCGCACTTTCAAATCTAACCAAACGCATACCTATCAGATTAATCAATATGAAAATGCGAGCCGGCGTAAGAGGCACAGAATATCAGATCGAAGCCGTGCCGTTTGGGCATCAGGCTAATTTTTCTACTACACAGGCAGTACCGGTACAGGTTGAAATTGTTGCTACCACAGTCAGTGATTTTTTAAACAACAGATCAGCTGATGCTTCAACTACAGCATCGGTTACGGCAGCAAAAACACAGATTCAAGATGATGCTATAAGAGTAGATGTTCAAAATCAAGTGGCCACCAGCGGAGAACTAGATCCTGGTGCGTATCAAGACCCTCCAGGAAATGCACAGGCAGTAACACAACCCGATGCAACTGGCGCAAATTCTGCTGTTAGAACCCCGGGAGGAACCACAGAAACAAAAAATACAACACCTCCACCTTCAATTAAAACCAGTAATGGATTTGCAGCGGCCTACAACGCCTGGTTTGGTTCTTTGCAAAAATCAGGACAGGCCATGTCACAGGCCGATCAGATTTCGTTTGTAATACAAGAAGGATCAACAGTGGGCTTAGTCGGAGTTCCACTATTGGGTTCAGCAACTTTAAGTTTTAAAACAGACGCTAAAAAAACTACAATGACCAGCCAAGGTGCTGCTGGAAAAAATACTGCGGTCAGAAGCAATGACCCTACACTATCGGCTACCACTGCCAGTGCGCCCATTAACCAACTTAACTCAGGAACATTTGCTATTAATGCTGGTACTAGTATACAATCAGTTGTTGATACTGTGATTACCAACAGCAGTTATATACTGAATCAATTGACCAATGCAGAATCAAAAACTGCAACCACTAACAATCCTGACAGTATAGTCACAGCCTTGGGTGCAAAACAGATTTACTGGTATCGAATTGTTCCAAAAGTCGAACTTGCTGGATTTGACAGCACACGACAAACCTGGGCTAAAAAGATTACCTATTATATTAGACCTTACATACACTATAACATGCGTGACGAGCGAGCTCCAATTTCAACTTTGCCACCGCCGGTTAAAGAATACGATTTTTTATACACTGGAAAAAATCGTGATGTTATTAATTTTGATATGGATTTTAACGCACTATTTTTTACAGCCATACAGGTCAATAAAAAGAACAAAGAAGATACGGGTCTAACACCAAAGTCGCAGACTATCAGTCCTCCTGCGGGCAAGAGTGCCAAAAAAACCGGTTACGAAGTGTTGCCAACTATGCAAGAAGCAGTAATTAACAACACCAATAACAGTACTGCTGGTGCTATCAAAGACGGAGATAAACAAAACGCACAGAGTTTTAAAGACAGTGTATATAGCCAACTAAGTGGAGACATGCTACATTTAAAACTACAGATAGTTGGTGATCCCGATTTTATTAAACAAGACGATATATTTTTCACGCCCGAATCAAAAGGTTATACTCCGGGTGGCGCTCGGGTTTCTTCAGACACAGGCAGCAGTCTAAACATGGACGCCGGTGCAGTTTATTGTAGAGTAACTTTTAAAACACCAGCAGATATTGACACTACCGGCAAAGGACTAAGCTACTATAACAATACCGAAACAACTTCGGCATTCAGCGGTCTTTATAGAATACTTGTAGTAGATTCAGAGTTTCGTCAGGGTCGATTTACACAAACTTTAGAAATGGTAAGAGAACCAAACCAAGCAGAAGATCTGCGCACCAAAGGCACAGACCGAACTCGCCAGGAAGATCCGGTTAAACCTGTTGCAAAATCTGCACTGGCCAATAATCCTAAAATTTCTGGTTCCTTACTTAACAATATATCTGATATACCAAGTCTTGAAGATCTCCCACTAGATCCGTTTGCTGAGGAAAATGCTCCACCAGAGGCCTTAGATGACAGCACCAGTGACTCACAGGTTTTTGATGATACCAGTGATTTATACAATGACCCAACTGACGATGGAATATCAGACGCAGACACAACAGATCTTGCGGCCATCACAGACTCAGGACCCGAAGTAGCAATAGGCGAGGATATTTCTTTTGCTTAAATTAATCAATTAAATATACAATATGGGACAAATTAACGGCGTAGTAGGATCAAAATTACCCAAGTGGACGGACAGAACCCGTGCTTCGGGTATAAAATACGACGCGGCCACCTACATGGGAGTGGTCAAAGACAACTCTGACCCTATACGCGGTGGACGACTGCGTGTTTGGATTCCTGACTTTGGCGGTACTGAGGATCAAGAAGATTATTGGCAAACAGTCAGCTATGCCAGTCCTTTCTTTGGAGCAACTTTTGTAGGTCCAGCAACAGCCAACAACGCATTCAACACTACTAATCATACCTATGGTATGTGGATGGTTCCACCCGACTTAAACAACCAAGTATTATGCACTTTTGTCAACGGTGACCCAGATCGCGGTTATTGGTTTGCTTGTGTAAATCCCACACTTAGCCACCATATGGTTCCTGGTATAGCCGGTGCTCCACAGGCTGAAGAAGATACCAGCCATGTGTCAGCCACAGTTAAAAAAAGTTTGCTCAATGACAATAGTCAAACACTACCGGTTGTTGAATTTAACGAAAATGACAATAATGCCTATACATCTGCATTTTACAATAATCCTAAACCTATACACGAAACACAGGCCAGCATACTATTTCAACAGGGTCTAGATCGCGATCCTGTGCGCGGTGCTATTAGTAGCAGTAGCCAACGAGAAAGCCCTAGTTCTGTTTTTGGTATTAGTACTCCTGGTAGAGCGCACGGTGCCGGCGATCCGTCTAACGACCCTAATTATCAAGCAAAACTTCAAAGCGGAACTTTCAAAACCACAGACTACGTGGTTAAAGCTCGTAATGGTGGGCATAGCTTTGTCATGGATGACGGAGATGCTGCCGGTAAAGATAGACTAGTAAGATTAAGATCATCGGGCGGACACACTATTTTAATGAACGACACTGAAGGTGTTATGTTTATTATCAACTCTACTGGTACAACCTGGATTGAGTTAGCCAAACATGGTGACATGAACATATACAATGCTGGCAGTTTTAGTGTTAGGTCTCAAAAAGATATAAATTTACACGCCGACAGAAATATCAATATTAACAGCAAAGAACTTAATATCAATGCCGACACAGTTATTAATGCTGTATCTGCAGACATTAACATCAGTGCGTCGGCTACGGCTTTATTATACGGTGGTAAAACTAACATAGGTGCTGGTGGCGCATTAACTGCTGCCGGTAGCACAGTAACAGTAGGGTCTGGTGGTGCTATTACCATTGCCGGGGGAACAGTTGACATTAACAGTGGTGCTGATGCTCCAGAAGTCTCAAGCAAAACATTACAAAAAACCGACTATCCTGACACCAGTTATGATTCGGGTACCGGTCTTTGGAATTCTGTTACTGGTGCTGCATCAAGTATAGTTGGTGTTTTTCCAACACATCAACCCTGGATTAGATCTGCCACCCCTGGGGTTGATCCTAACGCTATTCCATCGCAGACCTTGCCAACTACAGTTTGTCCGCCCAAGCCCGGAAGTGGACCAGCTAGTACAGTATTACCACCGCCCAATGGTAATAAACTTGACTATGGAACACTACGCAATTTTGGCAAACCTAACAAGGGTGATGCACCATGGACCACAGACACCGAATTTTTGGATAAAGTAAAATCTGTTGCTGCCGCACTAAATGCTGACTACATAGATGTATTGGCATTTATGTACAACGAATCTGCTGGCACATACGATCCAGGTATTGTGAACAGCATTGGTGCCACAGGACTTATACAGTTTATGCCAGCAACAGCCACCGGCTTAGGGACTACCACACAGGCGTTAGCACAGTTAAGTCGCGTTGATCAAATGGACTGGGTATTAAAATATTTTAATTATTTTAGATTTAAACAAAAAGTACCTAATCCTAAACTACAAGATTTATATCTCTGCGTATTTTGGCCAGCTGCTATTGGACAAGCGGACAATTATGTAATTGCACCGGCCGGTAGTCAAGTTGCAAGTCAAAATAGGGGATTATGCGGCCCAGACGGAAGCATTACCTGTGCCAGCGTTGGTGCAGTAGCAGCAGCAAAAGTACCACTGGTCAAGCAGGCATTAGCCAATGCAGGAGCAGTAAATCCCAATGGAGTAGTACAGTCTGGTTCAGGAGTAGCAGTCACCGACGGATCGGGTAACCCGGTAACTACCGGCACAGCCAATACCACTGGGTCGTCATCGGGTAATGTAGGAATAACTAATGCTGCCAACAAATCTATCACTAATCAATGTCCTTCGGACTGGTTATTCAAACCTGAGTTATACAAAGCCACAGGACCTATCAGTACTTCGGCTCCATACTTAACACAAACTTATGCCACAAATATGCTGGCTGAGCTAGCCTACTTTGAAAGCAAGTGGGATTACACACTGACCAATCCAAACGGCATACTGGTTGGCAAATATCAAGTTGATGCTAACTATCTGGCAGATGCCGGCTATGTTAAACCTGATGCTGTTGCACAGTACGGTGATGGCACACTCAAACAGGATGAAAGCTGGACTGGCACAGACAATATCAACAGCCAAGCAGATTTTATTGCTAATAAACAAATACAAGACAGTTTGCAAAATCAAGAATTTAATGCTAACTACTCTAAACTATTATCCAATCAAGGTATATACCAGTCTGATGATATCTGTACAGCCGCTGGTATGCTGTTTGTAGCACACAAATATCGCAGTGCAGATTTAGCCGCAGAATGGCGCCGAACTGGATCAGTGGCCAATCCACCGGCCTATATTGGAGTAGCCGGCTCAGCTGAAGAATATTATAATCATGGTAGATATGCAATTGATGTTTTAAGTGCTAAAAATTCTGCACCAGCAACTAATCAGGCTGTTGCTAAAGTTAATCCAACCAGCATAGATCCAAATAGTGTATTAAACTTTACATCAGGCACAGGCTCGTTAGAGTCATTCCAGGCAACCAGTAGCACATTCCAGTCGGCTATGCTACAGGCGGCCAAGGCATTTTTAGATGCCACTGGAACAAAAATAACTGTAAACAGTGCTTATCGTAGTCAAGAAAGTCAAACTGCATTGTACGATCGATGGGTAGCTGCCGGAGGAAAAATACCAGAAAAGCCCACTGCCGCCGGAATTACAACACCAAGTAAGAGTGTGGGCAGTCACGGCGGTATAGCCATAGACTCAAGTCAGTCCACTTTGGTAGCACAGACAATAGATTTAGCCAAATTTGGTCTGCGCTGGGGCGGAACATTTACCACTCCGGATGCTGTACATATACAGTTGTTGGCCTGGGCCCCTGGTCAGGCAATACCACAATAAATAATATACTATGAAACAATTTTACAAAGGTTTTAGCACAGTCCGACGACACAAAAAGTTTCGTGTTACTGACATGAACTTGATCAAACAAGACCTGCTTAATCATTTTAGTGTACGCAAAGGCGAAAAGCTCATGCAACCCAACTTTGGCACTATTATTTGGAATTTATTGTTTGAACCAATGACTGATGCAGTCCACCAGGCCATAGTAGATGATGTTACTCGCATAGTCGGATACGATCCTCGTACTAATCTACAGACTATAACCATTAACGAATACCATAATGGCATACAGATTGCTGTAGATTTACTGTATATTCCTACTAATCAAACAACTAGTCTTAATCTACAATTTGACTCAAATAATCAAACACTAACCACTAGCGACTTGGTTTAATATACGTAGTTTTTAACAGCGATAAATACTCTATAAGGGATATATTCGCATGGCTATTACTACTCGTCAAACCAATCTACTGGTAAACCAAGACTGGACTACCCTATACCAGAGCTTTCAAAATGCTGACTTTCAAAGCTATGACTTTGAAACTATACGCAACGCAATGATCAATTATTTGCGTAATTACTATCCAGAAGATTTTAACGATTTTACCGAAAGCTCAGAATACGTAGCACTGATAGATCTTATTGCCTATCTAGGACAAAGTCTGGCATTTCGTACAGATCTAAATGCCAGAGAAAATTTCTTTGATACCGCGGAACGCAGAGACAGCATACTGCGCCTGGCCAGTTTAATTAACTACAATGCCAAACGCAATACAGCCGCATCGGGCTATTTAAAAATTGATTCAATTACTACCAGTGAAAGTGTATTTGACAGCAATGGCCTAAATCTGGCTAATCTATTAATTAACTGGAATGACACCACGAACCCAGACTGGCAAGAACAGTTTACTGCTATATTCAATGCTGCGTTAATTACCAATCAAAGTATTGGTAATCCCGGAAACACACAGGACATAAACGGTATAATGACCAGCGAATATAGCATAAACATGGTGCCTAATGTTATACCTGTTTATAGATTTAATGCAATCATTGAAGGTACCACTACCACATTTGAAGCTGTTAGTGCTACCAGTGCAGGACAAAATTACGTATATGAAGCAAGTCCAGCGCCCAGTGGCAAGTTTAACATATTATATCAAAACGATAATCTAGGTAATGGCAGTATCAATACCGGATATTTTTTGTATTTTAAACAAGGTGCTTTAAACAATATAAGTCTTAATCTACAACAGAGTTTGCCTAATCGTGTAGTCAGCATTAACTATGATAATATTAACAATTCTGATGTTTGGTTATACCAGTTAGACAAAAATAATCGCCCATCTACAATTTGGGCCAGTGTGCCTGCTGTGGCCGGCATTAATATCATTTACAATCAAAGCACCAATCGTAATCTATATCAGGTTAATACTCGTGCCAATGACCAAATTGATTTAGTATTTGGCGATGGCAGTTTTGCCAATATTCCACAGGGCAATTTCCAGGCATTTTATCGCATCAGCAACGGATCTACTTATAAGATCACTCCTGATGAAATGCAAAACATCACCATTACAATAAACTATGTAAGTCGAAATAACACAGTTGAAACTCTGACGGTGCAGGCCAGTTTACACTACACCGTTACAAATGCCACTGTTAGGGAAACACTTAACGACATTAGAGTCAAAGCACCACAACAGTATTATACACAAAATCGCATGATCACTGGCGAAGACTACAATCTTTTGCCATATACTAATTTTAGCGATATTATAAAAGTTAAAGCAGTAAATCGTACCAGTTCAGGAATCAGTCGTTATTTAGATGTATTAGATGTCACTGGCAAATATTCCAGCACCAATGTTTTTTGTACAGATGGTATTTTGTATGAACAAACAACATTACCAAGCCAGACATTTAATTTTAATTCATTAAATGATATTAACAGTGTAATTTATAATACGGTGTTCAGTATATTGGCCAGTACAGCGGTGAAACAATTTTACTATGCTAACTACACCAGATATACACCAACAGTTACAGCAACCTGGGTGCAGAACACCGCTGACTCGGGTACCAGTACTGGTAATTTAGTAAACAACAACAGTATTTTACAAGTAGGATATATAACATCCAGCAATAACTTACAGTATGTAGCCACTGGCGCACTGTTAAAATTTACAGCCGGCACTGGCAAATATTTTAATGCACAAAATATAATTGTTACAGGAACGCCACAATATCCTACTGATAAACTGTATATCTATGCCGCAGTAAGCACAGTTACTAATGGAACTAATTTACAAATTACAGCCAATATACCAACAGGTGCAGTACTGAGCAGTATTATTCCGGTATTTAAAACAACACTTACCAATATAACCGTGATAAACACCATGGTTAATCTTATTAAGAGTTACAAAAATTTTGGTCTTAGGTATGATGTCGCAAGTCAGAGTTGGCAAATTGTTGCACCTGCCGATCTAAGTTTTGGTGCATTTAGTCTAGCACATCAAGGTGATACATCGAGTGGAAATCTTGACAGCAGTTGGATAGTGTCGTTTGCCTATAACGGAGTCAGTTATAATATTGCTAATCGCAGTTTAGAATATGTATTCGAAAGCACAGCTCAAACAAAATTTTACTTTGATCCAGATGTAAAAGTTTTTGACAGCAAGTCAGGAAAAACAATTAATGATCAAATTAATGTATTAGGTACAAACACAGCGCCCGACAGTCTGAGTTCAATTGGTCAAGAACAAACCTGGTACATATATGATCGTGTTACAGCACCCGACGGCTATATTGACGATACTAAAATTAAAGTCACTTTCCCTAATACCAACAATGGTGTGCCAGTAGATCCAGATCTGTTTACTAACATTGTAAACCCCACAGTCAATGCCAGTAAAAAATATGTTTACTTCCAAGAAGTTACTGATCAAACCACTGGTAGTTTTATCAGTATAGAACCTGTAGACAGCGCATTGGTAGTATCAGACTATACAACTAAATCAGCAATCTTAGCTAACCAAAATTTATACATTAACGGACAGATATTCTACGCCACAGCAGAAAATAACTTTTATACTTTGTCAATCAATGCCAATTTGGTAAGAACACTTACATTGTCTACAGTATATCAAGCCGAAATTGGTCGCCAGGACTTATATTTCCAGTATCAACATAATAGCCCCAGTGATCGTCGCATTGATCCAAGTCCAAATAACATAATGGACCTGTATATATTAACTGCCAGCTACAGCAATGATTATATTGCCTGGATACAAGATACCACTGGTGCAGTTCCTGAACCAGCAGTTCCAACTAATGACGAACTAAAACAGGCCTACGGATCAGGTCCTAACAGTCTTGAAAACTATAAGGCCTTAAGCGACACTATCATTTATAATCCTGGCAAGTACAAACCAGTGTTTGGTAGCAAAGCTGATAGTAATTTCCAAGCTACATTTAAAATTGTTAAAAATCCAAATTTAACTATCACAGACAATGATGTTATTAGTCAGACTATTGTTGCCATTAATACCTATTTTAACACAGCCAATTGGGATTTTGGCGAAACATTTTATTTTAGTGAATTGGCCACATACCTGCACAACACACTAGCGCCAGGTGTAGCCAGCATTATTATCGTACCTACTAACACTGATACTGCCTTTGGTGGATTAATGCAGATTAATACTAACCCTGATGAAATTATTATCAGTTGTGCCACAGCACAAAATGTACAGATAATCAGTGCTATAACTGCTGCACAAATTAACCAAACACTTGCTGGAACAAACATAATTGTATAATCGGAAGTCATAATGGCATCTATAAAAACTATAAATTTTTTACCTGAAGTATTCAGAACAGATACTAATCAAAAGTTTCTAAATGCTACTTTAGATCAACTGTACACTCCGCCGGATCTTAGATCAGTTAATGCCTATATAGGTCGTAAGTTTGCACCTACTTATCGAGCCGGCGACAATTATCAACCAGAACCAACAGCCACAAGACAAAATTATCAATTAGAACCCAGTGTGGTTGTAAAAAACCCTATTACCAACAACGTTGATTTTTTCAGCAGTTACCCTGATCTACTGAATCAGCTTGGGTACGATGGTGCTATCACCAATAATCAAGACCGACTATTTTCAGCAGAAATGTACAGTTACGATGGCCTGTTTGATTTTGATAAATTTGTAAATTTTAATCAATACTACTGGTTAGCCAACGGTCCAGACACAGTCGGTGTATATGGATCTCCTGTGCCAAATTCGGCCACCTACACAGTTATCAGAGATGCCAACACCGGGACTTATCATTTTTCTGGATATGGGGTAGCAGAGAATCCTTCATTGCGTTTGGCACGTGGTGGTGTATATACATTTATAGTTAATCAGCCAGGTTATCCGTTTTGGATACAGAGCAGTCCGGGAACATCAGGATTAAAGGATAATCAGAGTAATCTCAGCAGTAGAGATGTATTAGGTGTAGTTAATAACGGCACGGATGTTGGCACTATAACATTTAGTGTGCCACAGAACAATGCACAAGATTATTACGTCACTATGCCGGTGGTATATTCTGCGGATGTTAGTACAGCCTTACACTATAATCAAATACAGGGTAGCACTATAGAACAGCTACAGGCCTTAGGCGGACTTGATGGCATCACTGGCAATCTAGTGGGTAAAACTTTTATTTTTACCAACACTGACATTGATGCCCTGTATTGGACAGTGGGGGGAGTAACAGTACCAGTTGCACAACGTCGAAATGTCTGGCAAATACAGTTAGTAGGCACCGCAATTAATCTTATACCTGTACAGACAGTTACAACAAATCAGCGTGTGTATGTAACTGCAGGTAAAACTTATGCAGAATATAGTTTTTATATTGATCCTAGCTATACATATTATCGCGCAGTTCCTAACCTAACAGCTACATTAGCCACAGTCTACTATCAAGACGGTGTTGGAGCAAGTCTAGTAGGTGAATTTAATTTAGTTGCCGCAAATGATTCCACAGTCAATGTTGATACCGATATTGTAGGAAAGGCAAATTATACCAGTCAGACTGGAATTGCATTTACCAATGGTTTAAAAATAAAATTTGATAACAGCGCCGTGCCTGCCAGTTATGCTGGCAATACCTACTATGTAGAAGGCGTTGGCACAGCTATACAGTTAATAGCAGAAACTGATCTGCAGACACCCGACACTTATTTACAAGGTCAAGGACCAACAACTCCCGACTACATTACCATTAATCGTGCCAGCCAAGATCTAAATCCTTGGACTCGCAGTAATCGTTGGTTCCATATAGATGTTATAAAAGCCACTGCCGCTTACAATAAAACCATTCCGGTATTTGATCAAAATTTACGTGCCAATAGACCTATTATTGAGTTTGAAGCCAATTTACAATTATACAACTTTGGCAGAGCAGCCAAAGTACCAGTGGATATTTTCTGTAATGATGGATCTATTACCGATGCTCGTAATCAAGTTGAATTACAGGTCTATAAAGAAATAATGGGTGTGCCGTTACAAGACGGACAACGAATTATATTTGCTGACGATTTTGACAATACAGTTCGTAATCAGATATTTGTGGTTAGTATCAGTGTTATTAATCTAACTCCGGTAATTACTTTAGAACCGGCTGCTGACAGTGAGATACTGGCCTATAATAATTTAATAGTATTATTGGGCACTAACTCTGGTGTTGAATATTGGTATAACGGCAATGAGTGGATCGAAGGACAACAAAAAACTGCAATAAATCAAACTCCAATGTTTGATGTCATTGACATGAATGGTGTTAGTATCGGTGATACTTCGGTCTATCCTGCTAGTACTTTTGCCTCTACTAAAAACAACCTAGGTACTGTGGTTGGAGGAACACCTGTTTTTTCTTATGATGTTGGCACAGGCACACCAGACCAGGTCTTGGGATTTCCATTAAATTATAGAACATTTACTCTATCGGGTGACATACAGTTTGTCAATAACTTTGACTCTGACACCTTCAGCTACACAGAAAATTCTGCTACATTATCAGCAAATATTAACACCGCAGGCACACTACAGCAAAACACCGGACTAACCACATACGATCTAAGAAATGCCTGGACCACAGTGGTAGAACCAAGCCACCAATATCAAACCATTAGTGGTGTATATGATGGTGTAAATCCCTATTTTAAAATTGATATACTACCACCAACATCGGCCAGTATACCATATATTAAAGTTTATAAAAATTTTATCGAACTAGTCTTTATTAAAGATTATATTATACTGCAACAGGGGGTTAATTACTATGTAAAAATTATCAACAGTTCTTTAATAGCTCAAGATCAAATTGATATAACAATTTATAATCCCACATCGGTTACTGCTCTAGGCTATTATCAAGTTCCTGAAAATTTAAACTTCAACAGTAAAAATTCTGACTTTACCACATTGACATTAGGACAACTACGCAATCATTTAGTTGCCTTGGTATCTAACAGCAATAGTATAGTTGGTTCAGCACTAGGCGATACTGTTATAAGAGATCGTTACATAAAAGCACAAGGCGGTAATATATTACAACACGCTAGTCCTGTTTTGTATAGTGAATTATTTTTAGTTGATTCGGATACTAACTATTTTAAAGGGCTGGATCTTGCTAGACACAACTACAGTCGCATTAAAAATAAAATTTTAGAATCTGCAGCCAATTTAAAAACAGTTGATACAACAGACATACCCGGCATATTAGACAATATTTTACAAACAATTAATAGTGTTAAAAATAATACTTTTTCTTGGTACTATTCAGACATGGTTCCTTATGGCCCATTAAAAAATGTTATTACCTATACTGTTATCAATCCTGAACTGGTTGATTACGAAATCAGCTCTATATTCAGCGATACTACTTTGAGCAATCGTGCAGTATTAGTTTATGTTAATAGTCAACAATTAATCAAAGGCACAGACTATGTATTTGATAATAATCGTGCTGGTGTTACTTTTTCTAAAAAATTAAATTACGGTGACATAATTACCATAAACGAATACAACAACACCGATGGTAACTATATTCCAGAAACACCAACCAAGCTAGGACTATATCCTAAATTTACTCCAGACATTTACACAGATTATTCTTATCTGACTCCTACAGAAGTTATACAAGGACACGACGGAAGTATAACTCCAACCTTTGGCGATTTCAGAGATCGGGTGTTGTTAGAATTTGAATTGCGTATTTACAATAATATCAAAGTCGATTATCATTCGCAGGTTGATGATGTTTATAATTTTAAACCAGGTGCGTTTAGAACTACTGCCTATACCAACAAAGAATTTACACAGTTGCTAACCGGCTCATTTCTACAGTGGGTCGGTGACAATCGTGTAGATTTTACTTCAAACAATTATTTTATCGCGTCAGACCCATTTACCTGGAACTACAGCAGATTCACTGATACTGTAACTGGTGCTCTTTTACCAGGAACTTGGCGTGCCATCTTTGATTATTTTTATGACACAGATACTCCAGGTACAACTCCTTGGAAAATGTTAGGTTTCAGCGAACAACCAACTTGGTGGACCAAACGCTATGGACCAGCACCATATACCGGAGGTAATTTAGTAATGTGGCAAGACCTAGCTGCTGGCTATGTCTGGAACAATGGTGCACCCTACACTGACAGTCGTTTTGTAAGACCCGGATTATTAAATATTATTCCAGTAGACGAAAATGGTAATCTACGTCCGCCTACACAGTATATTGTGCGTAACTTTAACAGCAATCAGGCCAATGGTAGTTATGCTGTAGGACAACAAGGCCCAGTAGAAACTGCCTGGCGTCGTAGCAGTGATTTTCCTTATGCTATGCAACAGGCTATTGCCCTGGCTAACCCGGCCTATTTCTTTGGCACCCTAATGGATGTCACACGCTACAATAAAAACGCACAATTAAATCAATATGTTTTAACAGATACCCTACAGCGCATCAGTCCGTTGGCAGTGCGCATAAACGGCGGCAGTGATGGCGCCGGTGGTCGTTATCGTGTGGCTGGTTACCTAAATTGGATTGCCGATTACTTAACCAATATTGGTATTGATCCTGAAACTAAAATACTTGAATATCTAAACTATGTAGATGTGCAGTTGGCTTATAAGATGGCCGGCTTCAGTGACAGTAGTTTCTTAACGGTACAGGCTGAACAAGCCAGTCCTAGCAGCACTACTAATAGTGTTATCATACCACCTGAAAATTATAGAATAGAATTATACAAATCTACGCCTACCCAGAGCATTGTTTATAGTGCAGTAGTAATTGAACGCAGTGAAAACGGATATACAGTCAGTGGATATGATACCACAGATCCTTATTTTACCATTATACCAAGTCTGGCCAATAATAATTCTTATCCGGTCACAGTGGCATCTGATGTTGGTATAATCTATCGAGATTTCCAACGCTATAAAATTACAGTTCCTTATGGATTTGAATTTACCAATAAACAACAGGTAGTAGATTTTTTAGTCAGCTATCAACGATACTTAGTTGGCAGCGGAGTAGCATTCAGTGATCAAGATACCTCGCTTAATGTACAAAGAGATTTTATATTAAGTGTAAAAGAATTTTTAACCTGGAGTCAGCAAGGCTGGGTTGCGGGTAGTGTGTTGGTTCTTAGCCCTATACTAAACCATTTGATAATTAACACCAAATCTGGTGTAGTAGATCAAATACAAAATACTCCCAATGATACCAGAGTATTAGACACCGGTTATAATTTTATCAAGTATAATAATATGTCGGTTACTAGAACTGACAACAGATTTACACTTACAGCCATTTCTGGGCAGACTATTGCACTGGCTGTGCTTGATGTAGTTGAGTATGAGCACGTGTTAATATTTGATAATATAACTGAATTTAGCGATGTTATCTATGTACCAGAATTGGGTAATAGACAGTATAGATTAAAATTGGTTGGTAAAAAAACTGGTAGTTGGACAGGCACATTAAATCCACCTGGATTCATCTATAACAGTCCTTATGTTGATTCATGGCAGGCAAATCGCGACTACGCATTAGGATCACTGATAAAATACAAGAGTAACTATTATACAGCCACACAAGACTTAGCAGCAGCTCCGGTATTTTATGCCAACAGCTGGCAACAGTTACAGAGCAATCAGATACAGACTGGTCTACTGCCTAACTTTAGTTACAATGCCGGCAAGAGCCTGCGCTACAATAATTTAAATAACCCTGAACTGCAAGGAGATTTCAGTCGTTTTGTGGGTGCTGAAATTGGATTCAGACCAAGACAGTATCTCAGCGACTTTGGTATAGATCTTCCTACACAGGCCAAATTCTATCAAGGATTTATTAGACAAAAAGGTACTATGAATGCTATTACAGCATTTACTGCTGCCGGCTTTAATGGAGTTACCAGCAATATTGCACTCTATGAAGAATGGGCCTTGCGTGTAGGCGAGTACGGTGCATTGACCAATAATCAGTACATTGAACTTGAACTAGTAGAAGGACAATACAACGGTGATCCAATAACATTTACTTTATTGTCTAACAATGAAGTTAATACAGATAATACCATTGGTGTATATCCGGCTAATCTTTACTTAACTACCAGTAATATATCTACATTCAATCCGGCAATATATACAAATCGAGATGACAGTAGCGTGTATGAAAACGATATTGGTACAGCCGGGTATGTCAGCACTACCGAAGTAGATATTCAAATATTTGACATGACCTACTACAGTGATCTTAATGCTTCACTGTCAAAAATAGGTGTAGGTACTAAAATTTGGGCTGCCAAAGATAATGTCACTACCAGCTGGAACGTCTACAGAGTGTCTGAAACCGAATTGTATGTAACAAAGTTTTCCTATGACATAGACAATATTGCTACAGTTACAGTTGACAGTACTCAAAGTTTTCTGTATGGTGATTTTATTGTGATCAAAGGATTTGATCCTAGAGTCGATGGTGTTTATCAGGTCTACGAAAATGTTGATGGGCGTAATTTTAACGTCACAGTATCTTCTAGCACAAGAAGTCAAATACAAACAGCCGGGCCCGTTACTGGGCTAGCACCTGTGTTTAAATTACAGTCTTTAAGATTAAAAAATAACACAGATTTAACAGCCATTACTCCAATGCATCAATGGATTAACGGAGATAAATTATGGGTCGACTACGATCAAAATGTCAATGGATGGGCAGTATATAATAAATCGTCGCCATGGACCACTGCTAATACTTCTGTAATCAGTAATCCAGTTAGTATGCAGTTAGATGCCAACAGCTATATTTCAAATTCCGGATTTGGCACAGTAGTTACTGTTAATCAGACTGCTACATTTGCAGCTGCCGGTATGCCTAATTTAGGCATGGGCAATGTAATTGCCTTTGTTGCTAACACAGTTAATGGTCATAACTTCACTATGGTAGCCAATCTTGGTGCCCGCTCTGGAAATAGTGTAAGTTTATTTGGTGCTAGTCTACACAGTTCGGGTAACTTATTATACATAGGCGATCCTGGTAACGGGACAACCGAATATGGGCGTGTACACATACATCGATTCAACGGCAACGCCAGTTTTCCTTGGCTACAGACCTTAGCTGGACCATTTTCTGGTAATACTGGAGACCAATTTGGCTACAGCATAAGTGCCAGCGACGATGGCACTTGGTTATATGTAGGTGCTCCTAACCATGGTAATGTCTATATCTATCATGCTAATGCCAACAGTTACTACAGTTATGCTAATACCATAAACGGAAACAGTTATGTTACCAGCGGCAACGCTTGGTCAGCTAAATTTGGATCGGTAGTTGATTCTTCTTCGGATGGTGCACAGGTATTGATCAGTTCGCCTTATGAGTCAGCGGGTGGAATTACTAATTCTGGAGCGGTATACATATTCAATCGTAGTCGTGAAAGTTTTATTGCTACCGGAAATACAGCCTACTACACACAGTATCCTATTATATCTAATACTGTTAAAGTTACAGTAAATGGTACTGTACTGACCACTGGTTATACCAGCAACAGCAGTGCTGTGACATTTACACATGCTCCTATTGTTGGGACTACAATTACAGTAGATACAAATAATATTGCGCTACTAGAAAAAATTACTTCTCCATCGCCGACCAGTGGTGGATTATTTGGGCAGGTAGCACACATTGCCGGTAACGATGCTGATGTCTATGTAGCCAGTCCTGGATACACAGCTCCAGGATATCTAAGTGGTATTGTTTATAGATTTGTAAACTCTGGTGCTAACTACGGAACAATAACAAATACTATTTCAAATCCTACGGTTACAGTAGGTGATAATTTATACATCAATGGATTTTCTGTTACTTTTGGCGCTAATGCTGTTGGTAGTTCAGTGGGCAATCTAAAGAGTATTGTGGCTAACATTAATTCGGCAAACATAGCCGGAGTCACAGCCACAGCACAGGATAATGGAAATTTAATTATCACCAGCTCGGTAACAGTACCATTTGAAAAATTACTAATACAGCCTGGCTCGGGTAATGCTATAGCCAATATTGGATTAACAGTTTACTCATCAGTGCAGTCAATTACTCATCCCGGTGACCTGCAGGTACAAAACTTTGGTAGTCAAGTTACATCGTCAACAGATTCTACAACACTGGTAATTGCTGCCAGCCGTGGATCAACTTACTACACTGACACATATGATCAAGCCACAACAATGTTTGACAGTGGATCCACAGAATTTTATTCAGCGCATCCGGGATCTGGTGCTGTTTATGTATATGGTCTAGTTGAAAGCGCATTAACCAGTACAGCAGCAGATCAATATGTACTAATACAAGAACTACAAAACAACGCTGTATCATTTAACGATCAACTTGGTAGCAGTCTAGCCCTATCTTCTAACATATTGTTGGTAGGAGCTCCTGGTGACAGCAATCATACCACCACTGATCCTAATTCAGGATCGATAGTTACAATACCTAATGCAGGTACCTACTACACATACCATAATTTCTCAGGAAATGTGGGCTGGGACGTTATCAGCAGTCAACAACCGCAGGTTGATATTGGTAGTATTACTCGTATGTACATATACAACAACGATACAGCAACACTATTAACTAACTTTGACTGGATTGATCCAGCCAAGGGCAAAGTATTAGGTGCAGCACAACAGGATTTAGACTATATTACAGCCTACGATCCGGCTGTGTATAACGCAGTGGGCGGATTTGATTCTGTTCCGGCTGTATCTTACAACATAGACAATCACTGGGGCAATAATCAAGTAACACAGACCTGGTGGGATATAAGTCAAGTTCGTTATCTTAACTATGAACAAGGTAATGTTACCTATAGATCTGCTAACTGGGGAGCCACATTCCCAGGCAGTAACATACAGGTAGCTGAATGGGTAATGAGTTCAGTTCCGCCTAGCAACTATGCTGGGTCTGGTGAAGCCCTATACCCAGATAATTCAAGATATGTTGTGGAAACTTATGTAAATCCATCAACTAAGTTGATGACAGCCAGATATTATTATTGGGTCATTAATAAAACAACCTTAGAAGTCAATAGCCAACATACCAACAGTATCACAACCATACAAGATATTATTTCTAATCCTACAGCACAAGCGGTTCCTTATGCTGCAATACTGCGCGATGATACTATAAGTTTATATAATGTTGCTGATTACTTAATTGGTGCAGGAAATACTGTAGTGTTCCATGCTGATTACGACACAATTAAAAACAACAACATCATACACAGCGAATACCAATTGGTTCAAGAAGGTAACAGTGAAAGTATAATACCTACAAGAATTGTCAACAAAATTGTTGACAGCCTGTCGGGCATTGACAGTTTGGGCAATCCGGTGCCGGCTGTGGAACTAACACCACAGGCCAAATTGGGATTGGGAATAAATCCTAACCAAACTGTATTTTACAATAGATTAACAGCATTAGAAAATTTTGTTGAATATGTTAACGGTATTTTTGTTCAGTATCCTATTGTAGAAGAATATAATATTAATAATTTATATACTTCGGAGCCGGTTCCTTCGACAGAAAACTATGATATTTCTGTAGATACTCATGCAGAACTTGGCTACATTGATACTACACTACTAAATTCGGGTTATACTGTATTGGTTATCAAAGATGAAACTGAAAACGGTTTATGGGCTACTTATGTATGGTCTGGAACTACCTGGGCGGTTAACCAGATACAGAGTTACTATACACCGTTCTACTGGAGTTTTGCCAATTGGTACGCTGACGGATACGATTCAACTAACAAAGTCAACTACTTGGTTAATACCTACGCAGATTTAGCATCACTGACACCAGCTGTCAATGAAATAACTCAAGTGGCCAACAGAGGTAATGGTCAATACGCTGTATATCAATGGACTGGATCTACGTGGAATTTGGTAGGCCTAGAAGATGGTACTATACAGTTTAATAACAATCTTTACACTACCACAGTAGCCGGCAACGAAATACGCATACTATTTGAAACACTACAAAACGATATCTTTATTAATGATCTTGCTGGATATTTCAATGATCTATTCTTCTTCTTGGTAAATTATATTTTAACCGAACAAAAAGCTGTTGATTGGATCTTTAAAACCAGCTTTGTCAGTGTCTTACATAAAATTAAAAAACTAGAACAGTTTCCAGCATATATTCAGGACAATCAAACCTACTACGAAAATTACATTAACGAAGTTAAACCTTACCGAACCAGTATTCGTGAATATAAAATTGACTATCAAGGCAATGATGAATACTACGGAGACATGACTGACTTTGACATACCTGCTACTTATATCAGTAATGTCAATATGTATCGTAGTCCTAACGACAGTGGTCTAGTAGCGTCAGATGCTTATAATCTTGCAAACTTACCACAGTATAGTCAGTGGTATAATAATCATTCCTATAGCATACAGTCGGTAACAGTTGCCAACATTGGTGCTAACTATTTTTCAACTCCAATTGTCACAGTAACTGGTGGAGGCGGATCTGGTGCTAATATACAGGCTGTAGTTGATTTTACCACAAATACCATTGTTAAATTTGATGTTGTCAGTGGTGGGTCTGGTTATACTTCAACTCCTGAGATTAATATCAACGGTAGCGGAACCGGCGGTGCAGGATATCCAATATTAGTTGGACAAACAGTAATTGAAAGCACACCATTGCAGGTTATTACCTTAACCGGCAATGCCACTGTATACCCAGGAAATATTGTTACACAACCGGTGGCCGATGCCAGTGGCACAGTTTACTCTGCATCCACTGGAAATACCATTACCTTAAGTGGTGTGGTAGGAACATTTATCAGCAATCAATATGTGTTCAGCGATTCGGCTAATCTACAGGTTAGAGTTGGAGTGCCAACTGCAAATATTTCAGTTGGCAGTAACATTTCAGTTTATAAAGGTAATATTATTACACAGGCCAATGCCGCAGGAAATATAATAGCACAGGCCGAAGTTTATAGTTCTAGTACCGGAACATCATTATCTTTGTGGAATACACAGGGTACATTTGTTGGTAACACCTACCTGTTTGTGGCTAATACTGCTAATCTTGGAGTTAGACCACAGACCTATACTGTAAGTTCTACAGCTACACCAATTTATGCTTACACTACCTTTGTAGATCAAAGTTATAACAAGGTAAGAACATTCAGTGAGGCAATTCGATTTGACCGTGTTAGTTATACTAGTAATATTATAACTTGGCAACCAGATTTGACTGTTGTGGCAAATACCTGGGTATCCTACAGTGGATCTGCTTATCAGGCCAATACCACGGTGTATAGTTCGGCTGCACTAAAAGTCAATGGTAATATTTCAGCTAATATTGGCGACTATGTAACACAGGCCAACAACGCAACTGCCAATGCAAGAGTTATAAGTATCAGCAGTAATTTAAGTTTGGTTACTGTGGCCAATATCACCGGCACCTATGTCAGACGCGGTGGTAATCTACGGATAAACGGAATAGATTCTAACACCACACCAGTGGCCGTAACCAATATATTTGACTACAGTAAATATAATCTAATACCAACTGCTAATTTGACTACAGCAGCAGATCGTATTACAGCGTCTTATCAACCCACTGGCAGTATGCCTGGACCAGAGTTAGCTCAGTTAATGACCGGAATTGAATATCCGGGTGTAAAAGTAACTGGTGTAAAATATCGTGCATATACCAATACGCTCTTATCTAATCTGATATATTTTTACAATAATACCGGAACACTATACAGCAGTAACGTAGCGGCTCTTAATTTTACTAACTCAGGGCTGTCCAGAGGTTTGCCAGTTACTATTATAAATTATACTAACAATACTACCAGTAATGTTAGACTTATTAATTTTACCAGCAATAGCATAACTGTGTTGGGTGCAATGAACAATATTGCCTTAGGTTCTAATGTGGCTATACAATATTATGATTATAACAATCCTACAATATTAGACACAGCAATACAAAGTTCTTATACAGATACTGCACTAGGAACCAGACCTAACGATATTAACGTAGATGGCGGTAGATATTACGATACTTATTCAAGCCATGCTCCAGAAGAATTAGTACCAGGTATAACCTATGATAATTTAAACATGAGTGTTTATACTAATGTCGCAGTGGGTATGAGCACAGTCAATGTTGGATATCGTATTGTTAATAACATGAACACCAATGCGGCGTCATCAAATTACAGTCTGTGGCCTGGGTATTATGCAATTTTTGCGGCAAATACCACAACATTGTCGGCTAATTTAAATTTAACAGACAGCAATATATATGTGACCAATGCATCCGCACTGTGGAATCCCAGTGCCAATACTTATACAACCACAGAAGGTGTTATAAACAATATACCAACACAACCAGGTATAATATTTGTCAATGGAGAAAAAATTACCTATTGGACAGTAGATACTGTTAATAATGTGTTAGGACAAATACGTCGTGCAGTAGATGGAACAGGTGCTGCAAATTTACATGTAGCTGGATCAGCAGTAGTTGAGTCTTCGGTAAATCAACTAATACCAACATCGGCTACGGCTAATGCAAATGTGCATCTTGGAACTTGGTTAAATTTAACAGCCACCCCTCGCTCAGTAAAAGTATTAACTGTAACAGGAAACACGCAGGTCTATGCTGGAAACGTTATAACTCAGCCAGCAACCGGAGCATCGGGCGTGGTTGCCGCCAGTACCACTGGAGCTGCAATTACCGTATGGTCTGGAAACATAACCGGCACATTTACAGCAAATTTAACAGCCAATACCTATGTTTATTGTGATGGTGCTAATTTATCTGCATGTGTAGGTTCCGTTACCAACGGATATACAGTAGTCGATGGTACAGGACTTGCGGGCAGTACCACAGTAGAAGCTGTTTTTGTTAAGTAAAAGGCAAATAAATAGTAAAAACAATAAGTTAAAATAACCAGTTGCAAACGCAATAAATATATAGATATAATTAGGTACAATAATGACAGATACAACTCAACAGCCCACCCAAGAACAACCTGTTCGCCAGCCAGACGAAACCGGGGGTATCTATGTGCAAGGGCATATCAAAATTTATGATCCAAAAACACAAGAAGTTTTTGTGAATAAGCGTAATGCTATCCATTATGAAAATATTTCTACAGCTATTGCCTACTGTTTAAGCAACAAAAATGGCACCAATGGTAGCTTCATCTATGAAATGCGTTTTGGCAACGGCGGTTCAAGCATTGATCCAACTGGCGTAATCAGCTATTTGCCACCTAATACTAATACACAAAACAGTAATTTATACAATCCCACTTACAGCAAAATTGTAGATAACACATCTACGGCCAATACAGATCCTGCTCGTAACTATATACAAATACGCCATATTCCAGGAACAGTTTATACAGATATTTTAGTCAGTTGTCTTTTAGACTATGGCGAGCCAGCTGGACAAAGTGCCTTTGATAATAGTCCAACTATGACTGATACCTACACTTTTGACGAACTAGGACTAGTGGGTCGTAGTACTGACGGTTCAGTTGATGTGTCTGGCACAGGAACATTTACATCAGATACAGGACCGTTATTGACTCACGTTATATTTCATCCAGTACAAAAAAGCCTAAACAGACTAATACAAATTGACTACACAGTACGCATACAGACACTGACCAATTTAAGTAGCACAGCCTAAGGATAGCAAATGAGTTATATAATTAAACAACCCAATGGCACGGTAATTATTACACTACCCGACGGTACAGCCGACGGACCAGATGTTAATCCTGGCCTAAATGCCACTGATGTTAATTTAATAGGTCATAATTATCCCAGTTACGGGCAAATACAAAACGAAAATTTTATAGATTTACTACAAAATTTTGCCAATAGTGTTCCGCCAAACAAACCGCTGATAGGCGAACTTTGGTATGACACCAGTACTAGTTTTTTAAAAGTTTATAATGGTACTAGTTTTGTCAGTGTAAGTCCAATAATAATATCGGCTACTACCCCATCACAGACTATACTGGGTGCAGAATGGTGGGATACTACAAATCAGCAACTTAAAATTTACAATGGATCTAATTGGGCACTAGTCGGTCCTCCCTATAGTGTACTAAACGGCATCAGTGGAGTTATAGTAGAAAACATTCTAGACACTGGCAACAACAGCCATACTGTACTAAAAGTATATGTTAATAATGTTGTTACCAGTATTGTCAGCAATGACCCTGCATTTACACCATTGACTGCAATCACTGGATTTACCACAATAAATCAAGGCCAAACTCTCAGTAATGTCAATGGCAAAATTTTTGGAACTATAACTAACGCAGAGCAGTTAGGTAACATAGCCGCAGTTAATTTTGCAAGAAAAGATATTACAACAACTTTTGCAGCCAATATTGCTATCGGTGGAGGTAATCTCAGCATTACTGCTCGCCCAGATGGTCATGTAAGTATAATCAATACTGTACAAAATGCCAACATTGCGTTTTACAGTAATGTTGCTGGCGTTACTATAAAACCTTTAGAAATTATTGGTAGTTCAGGATTAATCAAAATAGCCGGAGATCCAACTACAGCATTGGGTATAGCCACAAAAAATTATGTTGATACAGTAGTTTCTACTACTGCAGCACCACTGGCTAACATCGCCAGCCCGGCATTTACCGGCACACCAACTGCTCCAACAGCTTCAGTTACGGCAAATACCGCACAGATTGCTACTACACAATTTGTACAAACAGCCTTGGGTTCTAATACAAAGAGTTACATTGACAACTCAATTGCCACAGCAGTGGCTCCTTTGGCCAATATTGCCAGTCCGGCATTCACTGGCACACCAACTGCTCCAACAGCTTCAGTTACAGCCAATACCGCACAGATTGCTACTACACAATTTGTACAAACAGCCTTGGGTTCTAATACAAAAAGTTATGTTGATACATCTATTGCTACAGCAATAGCGCCTTTAGCACCTACCTCAAGTCCAACATTTACTGGTACGCCATTAGCACCAAATATTGCATCAACAGCAAATACAGCTCAAATTGCCACAACAAATTTTGTACAAATTACCTTAGGTACGGCGGCAAAAACCTATGTTGACAACTCAATTGCCACAGCAGTGGCTCCTTTGGCCAATATTGCCAGTCCGGCATTCACTGGCACACCTACTGCTCCTACTGCCAGTGTAACAGCTAATACCGCACAGATAGCCACAACTCAATTTGTACAGACCGCACTGGGATCAAATACAAAGACCTATATTGACAATTCAATATCTACTGCAACATCTACATTGGCAACAATTTTGAATCCAGCATTCACTGGGACACCTACTGCTGCTAATGCTGCCACTGGTACCAATACAGCACAGTTAGCTACTACAGCATTTGTTCAAACCACAGTTGCTACTGCTAACTCGGCCTTATGGCAAGGTAGTCATAAATTTGTCAATACAACACCAGGGGGTACCCCAGATCCTGCGCAGGGTCAGCCTGGAGATTTTTGGTTCCAACTTTAATGGTAAAACTCGATGACTAGTTTATCAGTTCAAAGCACAATTCTTCTTGTTGGCGGTGGCGGAGGAGGTGGCAGCGGAGTCGGTGCAGTAGGAGGTGGTGCTGGTCAAGTTCTCTATAAAACCAATATCACCCTTACTATTGGCACTAATTATTCGGTTACCATTGGTCAAGGCGGAGCCAGTGACTCAAACGGAACAAGTACAACATTTGGAACTTTATTGACTGCTGCCGGTGGCGGTGGAAATGGCGTATCAGGAAACGGATATTCCCCGGGCACGGGCGGAGACAGTCATGGTGGTTGGGGCGGAGGTGCTGGTGGTGGTGCAGCAGTTAATGGACAAAGTGGCTCTTATCCAAATTATGGTGGCAATGGTGATGCTGGCGTAACTTACTTAGGACATACAGTAGGTGGTGGCGGCGCCGGCGGCTCATACGGTGGTGGCGGCACAGGATTTGGATTATCACCTGGGACTGGTGGTGCCGGTGGCGGTGGCAATGGAGGAACATCTCCACCTAGCGGTAATCAACCCGGAGGCAATGGTGTAGCCAACACCGGAGGTGGTGGTGGAGCCGGGTCTTCTACATCGGGTGGCACAGGCGGATCAGGATTAGCAGTTGTGCAATATATTTCTGCAACTGGTGCACTATTCAGTGGTGGTACTATAACCACTGTTGGATCTACGGTGACTCACACATTTACCAGCAACGGCACATTGGTATCAAATACCATACCAACTTCTTTTGTGGGATCTCCAATATTTTTACAAGGACATCCTCCACCGACGATATTACCTTCTAGTCTGACTCCTCAGACTATTGTCATTGGAACTCCGGCAAACAACAGTGGCAAACTCGGCTACGGCTATGTTAAAAACAGCGGCACCTGGACATTGCCAAAAACCATAAGTTATAAAAATACTGCCAATGTATGGACTACAGTTCAAAAAGCATACGTAAAAAACTCCAATGGAACCTGGGAACAGTGGTGGCCGACTCCGGCTGGCAACTTGACTTCATCTTCTGGTTCATTGACTTTTAATTCTTATCAATATCAGTATGCATCGCCTTATCAGCGCATTACTCTAACCAATACTGGTAACGATAATCTTGTTATTGCCAATGTTGTGCGGCATGATGGCAGTTATTCGTCGCATATCGATACAGTTGGTATAAATTCAGCTGGGTTTCCAATAACCATATATCCAGGTGGCTCAACTTATTTAGATGTAACTGTAGTTGGTAATATTATTGGGCTTGCTACAGGTAATATTACTGTTATAAATGGCAGCACAGGCGGATATGCTGGTAGTGATATTAAACTTTACTCAAACATTGCAATTCCAATTACTACTATAGTTTCTCCAGACAATGTTACCGTACAGGCCAACACCGCATCTCTTGCTTACTCAGTCTATGTTGGCGACCCAACACAATCACAATCTTTCAATATTACTGCCAGTGGAGGTAATGCCAATATAACTGCACTTACTACCAATGGCACAATAACAGTAGCTAATGTATTTGTACCAGGATCAAATACTGTTAAATTTATTGCAAACACTCCAGTGTTTGTTGATAACGGTACATTTTCAGATATCATAACAGTCTATACCGACTTGCTTAACCAAGGTCCTATACAGATTCCGGTTTCAATGACTGTTACTACTCCGCATGGATCGCAGACATTTGCCGAAGGTTACTCAACATTTACAGTACCAGCTGGCGTACATACAATTACTGTTAATGCTTTAGGCGGTGGTGGCGGTGGTGGCGGTAACGATGCCAGTGTTGGGTATTACGGATATAACGGACATCAAGTCACTGGGCCTATTTCGGTCTCTCCCGGCGACATATTTAAAATTTATGTCGCCGGAGGTGGCGGAGGTGGCTACACTGGAACTGGAGTCGGTGGCGGCTACAGTGGCAATGATCATGGATCGGGTTACTCGGGTGGATCAGGCGGAGCTGCCGGCGGCGCTGGAGTGTCTGGTGGCGGAGGAGGTGGCGGTGCAGCCACAGTATTGGTTAAAAACAGTTCTACTATTTTAGTAGCTGCCGGTGGAGGCGGTGGAGGTGGTGGAGGTTGGCACAGCCCTGGACGAGGACAAAGTGGCGGACAAGTAGGATCTCATTACGGACAAGACGGAATAGATCATGGCAGTGACGGTGGCGGGTCTGGCGGAGGTGGCGGCGGTTATGATGGTGGTGCTTGCGGTGCCTTAGTAGGTGGTGATGAAGGATCATATTCTGGTTCTGATGGTACTGATCTAGTGCCTGCAGGTTGTACGGCTACTACAGGACAAGAACCTGTTAATAGTGGGTGGTATGCCACTGGCAATGAAGCGCCCGGTTACTGGTGCAGTTTTATGGCCACTTACAGTATTTGGACCGGTGGATCACAAGATGTTACCACTAACGTCTATCAAACACAGATAACATTCCCAACTTCTGGTAATTATACATTCAATATATCTGCTGACAACGCAGGATATATTGAATTAGATGGCAGTGATATCCTAGACAGCTATGGTGGATACTCAGCTTTTGGCAGTGTTGCTAGCACAACTTATTCTGTATCAGCTGGTACCCATACTATCACTTTAGTTAATACCAACTTTGGCGGACCGGCTGGTATAGCTGCGCAAATTATCAATCCCGATGGCACAGAATTATGGAACAGTTTACAGGCCACCTACAACACACCGGGTGTTAATGCTGGTGGTATAGCTGGAAATGGCGGTCCTGGTGCTGTATCGTTTAACTGGTAAAACGGATAAATAACTAAAATAAACTGGAATATTAACCATGTCGTATACTTTAACTCTAACAAACGGTCAACTATTAGAAACTTTAGCCGACAATACCACTGACACCACTACTACCAGTCTTGGTTTAATTGGTAGAAATTACGCCGGTTACGGAGTATACCTAAATGAAAACTTTATTCATTTACTAGAGCATTTTTCTAATAGTTCTGCTCCTAATGCTCCTTTAAAGGGTCAAATTTGGTACGACAGCACAAACGCAGTATTAAAAGTATACACAGGAACAGTATGGAAAGAAATAACTAACTCAAATCCTGCAAGCTCTGCCCCAGGAAATTCACAAACTGGCGATTTTTGGTTTGATTCTGCACACAGTATATTAAATGTATATAACGGAAGTAGCTGGATCGCTATCGGTCCGGTTACCCCACCAGGTACAGCACTAACCTCATTTGTACCCAATGGTATAACCGACACAGTATCGGCTGTTCACACAGTTGGCAACGTAATGGTTAACAATAAATTAACTGCAATAGTTAGTAGTGATAGCACATCATTCACTCCGGCAATTCCATCTGCAGCTGGTGGATTCAGCACAATTACTCCAGGATTTAACATACTTGCTAATGTGGTTGTTAGCGGGTTAGCAAATTTTGGAGCTATTAATTCTACACCAATTGGTAATATTACTCCAAGTACTGGTGCATTTACAACATTGTTGAGTTCTACCCTGGCTGTTACCGGTACTACTACGTTAACTACAGCTTCAACGGGCGGATTGCAAGCAGTAGCAATTGGTAATGTTACACCGGGTACAGGTGCATTTACTAATGTTACCTTAACAGGAAATTTGACTCCTACATCTAATTTATTATATAATTTAGGCAGTACCACAGCGTGGTTTAATAACATTTATGGTACAGCTATACATGCACAGTACGCTGACTTAGCAGAACGTTTTGCTAGTGATCAACCTTATTCAGCAGGTACAGTAGTTGAGTTAGGTGGTCCAGCAGAAATTATAGCAACAGGTCAAGATCTAAGCGAAAATGTATTTGGCGTCATAAGTACTAGCGCGGCTTATTTAATGAATTCTGGAGCCGGCTCCGATGATACTCATCCGCCTGTGGCAGTACAAGGTCGTGTACCTGTTCGTGTAACAGGAAAAATACGCAAAGGTGATCGATTAGTCAGTGCTGGAAATGGACTAGCTCGAGCAGGTGCTCGCAGTGAAATTACAGCCTGGAACGTAATTGGACGTGCATTAGAAGATAAACTGGATTCGGGCATAGGTCTTATTGAGGCCGTGGTCAAATTAAATTCGTAAGGAATAAAGAAAAATGGCATATTCACAGGGTGGCTTAATAGCAGCATCGGACTACAACGGGTTTGTAGGATCTAATAACACCACTTCGGGCACACTTAACTATGTATGGTCAACTGGTAACGGATCTTATGGATACGGACAAACAGGTATTGCCGCAGTTAGCCAAAGTGGATTGGTAACAGCCGCACAATGGGCCAGTTTAATTAATACTATGAATAGTGTTAGCACACACCAAAGTGGTAGTGGATCTGGACTAAGTGCTCCAACTGCTGGATCAACTGTTAATTATTTAAGTACAGTCAGTTCTGGAATCAGCACATACAACACAAATCACCTAAATGCAGCAACACAAGGTACCACAACAACAGGTAGCACATTTAGTCCAACAATTACAGCCACTCAAGGTGCTACATATGGTCTTACAACTTTCGCAACTCGTACAGTGACTTTTGCTTCTGCAGATTCTGCACGTTATTTCTTTAATGCAGGTGGGCAATTAAATTTAGTTATTATTAGTGTTGCCAACAACGACAGCACATCACGTAGTGCAGATGCTGTTAGCACTATTGGCACATATTTTGCTGGTATGAGTGCGTTTAAAGCTGCCACAAACGGTCAACGTACAGGGTCAGGTGGTACATTAGCCGGTGGTGGATATACCTCAGGATACTATAGTTTAACTACCAGTGCTCAGACCATTGCTCAAGTTACAACATCAAGCAGTACATACTCAACTGACTACTTCTTGTTAAACGTACTATCAAATGGTGTACAGGGCAGTAACGCCGATAAAGGCACAGTAATTACATTTAACCTACAGTACTATTCATCACACCCAGGATCGTTTAATGATACTTTAAACGTAACTGTGAATCATAGAATTGACGTAGTATATCCAGAAACAACTAACCTAAGCAACAGTTGGGGTACAGTTACAATCGCTTAACCAAACGGTTTGACTTTTTGGTAGTTCTGTTATAAAATAACTCAATGAGTGAATTAGAACCCTTAACCTATCAGATTCGACAGGCCACCGACTATCAAGTTAATCGTAGAATTCTACGAGAAAAAATACAGACTGATCTACATTTTCCCTTGAACGGTGGTTTATTTAAAGCCACACAAGAATTAATTGCTTTTGTGACTACCTGGCCCGATACAGTATTATACATTGAAGACACGTATCAAAATCCCATTGAAGTCAATCGCGAAGAGTTTTTAATCGCAGCCCGTGAGTGTTATCAAAAGGCCATGAACCGTTGGCATCAGGAAAATGCAGAACTACGAAAACTTAGAAAAATCTAGGGGTGTTGTAGTATTTGCATTTAATACTGAACAAGTTGATTATGTTAGTATAGCAGATCAAACCAGTCAGTTAACTGCACATGCACTTGGATTACCTATTACACTAGTCACTGATCATGCCAGTGATCCACAATTTGACTACGATCAAGTGATACGAATAGATCCGCAGGGCCAGACACATAGATTAGATCTTAATTTTAATCAGGTAACCTGGCGCAATTTTGGTAGATATTTGGCATACACTCTAAGTCCTTATCAGGAAACAGTCCTATTAGACACAGACTACGTGGTATTTGACCGCAGTTTATTAAAATTATTTGAGACCAAATTTGACTACCGACTCTTACATCATAATCGTACACCAGCTGGTGCCAGTTACGAAAAAATGGGAGAAACTGGCCTGCCGTTTGTCTGGGCCACAGTAGTGTTGTTTAGAAAGACCGATCGTGCCAGTATGTTTTTTAATTTAGTCGGACGAGTACAACGCCGTTATCAATATTATCGAGCTCTATATAATATACGAGAGCGTAACTATAGAAATGATTATGCCTTTGCTATTGCTAATAACATTATTAACGGTTATAATTTAAATGAACAACAGTCAATTCCTTGGCCTATGTTTACTATAGAAGAAAAAATTAAACATATTGCACCAGATAAACATTTTCTTAAAATATATCACAATAATTTGGCTGTGGTTGTGCCATACTGCAATATACACATAATGGATAAAGAATATTTACAGTGCGACAATTTTAAACATCTAGTGGAGACTATCTGTGCCCCAACATAAAGAACAACAGGGTTTTGTAACTTTTGCACAAAATACCGACACAGTAGATTATTTAGAATTAGCCTATCTACAATGTCTAAACATTAAAACCACACAAAAAAATAATAGTTATGCTGTTATTGTAGATTCAGCAACACGGCAAAAGGTTGATGAACGCCACATCAATACTTTTGATTATATTATTGATTTACACGTCGATTATACCCGTACTTTTAATGCCAATAAGTTTGCCAATGAATCTCAGGTATTTGATCTTACACCGTTTAAAGAAACTGTTAAATTAGAAAGTGATTTATTATTCACTCGATCAATTGACCATTGGTGGACAGCTTTTAGATTACGAAATGTTTGCCTAAGCACCGGCGCTAAAAATTACCTTGGTATAGGATCTGGTATGAGAAAATACCGGCAACTATTTGATGACAACAATTTGCCCGACGTTTATAACGGATTAATGTATTTTAGATACAGTAGAGAAGCCGCAGATTTTTTTAGTGTAGCCCATCTGATTAATTATCATTGGGATCTCTACAGAGAAGAATTAAAAAACTGCACAGAAGAAAAGCCCACCACAGATGTAGTATATGCTATTGCTGCACTGATTAGCCCAGAAGCTGTTACCATGCCCAGCATGGACTTTATAAACTTTGTTCATATGAAGTCAGGATTTAATGGTTGGAGTGACGGTCAGTCTTGGTTAGAAACCGTTTCATATGAACAAGACGGAGATGTTATACGTATTAATAATCTAAATCAGTACGATCCTGTACACTACTACGATAAAAATTATGCCACAGCAGAATTAATTAAATATTATGAATCCCGAAGAAATTAATTTTTGGTCTGAAGTAGAAAAATTAATTAGGCCACCTAAGGCTGTGCTTATAGAATACAGACTATACTACGACGAACTTGGAGAGATAGTCAAGTGTTCAATGGTGGACCATGAGGACTCTGGACCATATGTAGTAGCGACGCCAGAAGAATACCATAACTACTTTGACTACCGTGTAGTTGATCAACAGTTAAAAAAGATTGACCGAGACCGCAGATATAGTGTAAAATTAACAAAATCTACAGTGGGATTTCCTGTAGTAAAAAATCACGCTAGCCTACCGTTAGAGGTAGGAGAAATATATAAAGATATAGAATATTATGACTACAGAAATAGTTGATGTTGCAGACTTGGACTGCATTTTTTTAACCTACGATGAACCTAATAAAGAAACTAACTGGATTAAGATACAGAATATGGTTCCATGGGCTAAAAGAGTAGATGGAGTTAAAGGATCTGATGCTGCACATAAGGCCGCAGCAGATGCCAGCGATACTGATCGCTTTGTTTTAGTTGATGGTGATAACATTCCTGATCCTGAGTTTTTTAATCTGCAACTTACGCTAACCGATACAAATCGTGATTGTGTGTTTCGGTGGAAGGCTCGTAACTCTATAAATGGACTGATGTATGGTAATGGCGGCATGAGCTGTTGGACCAAAGAGTTTGTTTATAACATGCGAACACACGAAGCCACAGATGGCGCCGCTGAAAATGATGTAGAGTTTTGTTTTTATCCCAACTATTGGGCCATGAATGACTGTTACAGCACAACATACCCTAACGCCACAGCATTCCAAGCCTGGCGTGCTGGATTCCGAGAAGGTGTAAAGATGTGTTTAGATCGTGGCGCTCGCCCCGAAATGACCGAATTTGAACGTCGTGTGCATGATCGTAATTACGATAATTTGTGTATATGGCAAACGGTAGGAGCCGATGCCGACAACGGATTTTGGGCTATATATGGTGCCAGGTTAGGCACATACATGACTATGATCGAAGGGTGGAACTATCGTGATGTACAAGACTTTGATGTACTAGCCAGACTCTGGGAATCGTTTAAACAAGATGGCGCCGATCAATGCCGTAGCCTAGGCGAGACCTTACGCACCAGACTAGGCTTGTTAATAGTAGATATGGATCCAGAGGAAAGCAGTTTCTTTAAACATCACTACAAGAGTCAGTTTCAAAACAAAGGTCCAATGGTTAGAGAATGATTGAATTAACCAACGAAACATTAGATCAATATTTTACCAGTGTAGATACTGGTTTTACAGATCCAGTATCCGGTCGTAAAAACTTTGGCTTTACATTTACTAATAACAAATCTGATAAATTAGTAGTCACTGTTGGTGATTCTTGGACCTGGGGAGCAGATATGACTGTTAATGATAATATGGAATTTAGACTTTCTAACCATTATGGTAAATTATTATCGCGTGAACTACAAGCAGATTGGTTAAATCTGGGACAAGGTGGCAGTGGTAACTTTTGGCTTATGGGAAAGATTAAAGAATTATCGTCACTTATTCCCGAATTAGCTTATCAACATATCTATCTTATATGCACATTTACAGAACCCGGAAGAGCATTTAATTCAGATCTTGACCGACATATAGATTATATTGATTGGTTCAATAATAATAACGACTACAATAATTTATTAAAGTTTTTAAATGATTATGTTGTAGAACAAATAATAGACGCAGTAAAGTTGCATAAAAATGTTACATTAAAGATTGGTAGCAATTTTGTTGATCATATTGGATTAGAAAAAGCGTCTGCTGTTTTATTACCCGACACCTGGATAGAAACAATATATAACCAAAAATTTAACACTTGTTATATGGTCAGCACCCCTGTTATAGAATCATTAAAAAGCTCAATTGATTTATGCAATAACAAAAACAAGTACTTAGATTGGATCATTAATCTAAGCACATCTGCATTAGACAGAAGAAAAATACTTGAAGACACGAATAATTTTAGAAATTATCATCCATTGGCACGCGGACATCAGATCTGGGGAAAATATATTTTGGAGAACTTATGATATTTCCTGTAATTGAATTAGTTGATAGATATGCTATTGCAAAATTAAAATTTAGTAAAACACAGGCAAATCAGGCCGAACTTGATTTTTATAGCGAACAATTACAATCATATGATCTATCACTGGTAAAAGATCAAATTGATGAATTGTATAATATACACAGTGAAATTTGGACTTTAGAAGCGTTGCTTAAATCAGGTAGAGAATCAGAATTAAGTCTTGAGGAAATTGGCAGGCGTGCTATTGCTATACGTGACCGGAATAATAAGCGTGTTGTTATAAAAAATAATATTGCTGAAATACTAGGATGCAAGGTTAGAGAAATTAAGAAAGATCACTTAAGCGAATGAAAATGATACGTGTAGTTACAAGCCATAATGAAATATTTCAAAAAGAAAATATTGTAACTGATTTGATAAAAGAATACCAAACCAGTGGATCGGCAACTATTATTATGAATGGTGAAGGACCCGACGCCGAAGCCATTGGCTTGTATAAAATGTTAGATTATGTTTGCGAACAATTTAATTTTAATAAAAAAAATATAAGAATAATAACCTGGAATGCCGATGAAATTAACAACGATTATGATATTGTTATACGCCATCAACACTGGATACAAACAGCAAAACTAGAAGCAAATAAACGGAATTTTGTGCCCAACAAAGATGTTACAAAAAAATTATTTGGGTGCCTGTATAACATTCCAAGTTGGAATAGATTATGCTTATTAAGTTATATAAAACGTAGAACACAAACTAATTCGTTATTAGCCTGCAATGTTACATTAGAAGAACGACAACATAATACAGTATCACTGGATAATGTAATTATGTATGCACCTCAAGAATTATATAATGTTATTGAATATTTAAAAACTAATCCACAGCCCTTACCAGGACATCCAGGACATAAACCAGAATTCAACGAAAATATGGAAATTATTAAATTTTATAATGATTTTTTTGTTGATGTGGTTGCTGAAACGTATACAACTGGTAAAACATTTTTTACGACCGAAAAAACGTTTCGTCCTATGTTAGCATTAACACCATTTATTACATATGGTCCACAGGGATTTTTATCAAATCTTCGAGCAAAATATGGATTTCAAACATTTAATCAATGGTGGGACGAAAGTTATGATGATTATCAACAGTACGAAAGAATCAAAAAAATATACACTGTGATAGATTTTCTTGACACATTAAGCATAAGTGATAGACAACAGATGTATAAAGACATGCAAGATACTTTGCTATACAACAAGAAAATACTCGATAGATTACAATGACCAATAAAAGTGACTTTATGGCCAGTGCCGAATGGATGAAAGAAAATTTAGGTCCAGCACTCTGCTTGGCTAAATGGAAACAGGTAAGTCTACATTTACCAACCGGACTTAATAACAGTTGTTATCACCCACCATTGCATGAAATTGATCCTGACGTCTTAGCAGACAACCCAGGCGCACTACATAACACTGAACATAAAAAGAAACAGCGTGTCTTGATGTTACAACAGGAAAAACCCGCAGAATGTAGTTATTGCTGGAACATAGAAGCACATGGACAGTTAAGTGATCGTCACTATCGTTCTGGTGAACGGTGGGCCGCAGAAGATTATGACGTAATTGTAAATTTAAAAGGAAACGAAGATGTTATTCCAAGTTATGTCGAAGTTAATTTTAATCATGCTTGTAATCTGGCTTGCAGTTATTGTAGCCCACAGTTCAGCAGTACATGGCAAGCAGAAATTGATCGTTGGGGTGGTTATCCTACTAGCAGTATTCATAATGACGCTAGCCATTTTACAGGTCGAAATAGACCCATCCCTGTTAGTCAATCTAACCCCTACGTAGATGCGTTTTGGGAGTGGTGGCCAGAACTATACCCAAAATTAAAACATTTCCGCATGACCGGTGGTGAACCGCTAATGGATCGGAATACATATAAAGTATTTGACTATGTACTAGCATTACCCAATCCTGAGTTACACTTAAATGTAACCAGTAATTTTAGTGTAGAAGACGGATTGTTTAACAAATATATGGACTACGTAAAACAGTTATGTTCGACACAGATTGAACATTTCATGCAGTATGTGAGTGTAGACTCTGGCATTCCTTCACACGCAGAATATATCAGGCATGGGTTAGACTTCAATCGAATGTATACTAATTCGCAAAGGTTCTTAGAAGAAATACCTTACCGCAATAGCCTAACATTTATTATTACAATGAATAACTTATCGGTACTGGGTCTACAGCATCAGCTGGACTGGATACTGAGCATGCGTCGTCGATTTAGCAGTACATATCAACGTGTTTGGTTTGATACACCATTGCTTAGACAACCTCGATGGCAGAGTTTACAAATACTTCCTCCTGTGTATGTTGGGGTATTAGAGCGTGTAGCCGACTGGATGGAACTTAATTTAGAAACAGCCGACAATCCATTCCACGGATTCAAAGATTATGAAGTACAACGCTTGCGCCGCGACATAGATTGGATGCGGGAAGGTAGCAAGTTGGCACCAGATTATGTTAAACTGCAACGTGCAGATTTTTACAGATTTTTCAACGAACACGATAAACGTCGTAATACTAATTTTTTAAATACATTTCCAGAAATGCGAGAATTTTGGAAAGAATGCGAATACCATGCCAAGAATTGATTACTATGGAAAACCACGATGGTATCTAAGTGATTTTATAATAGAAAATGTTGTATATGAAATAAAAAGCGATTGGACATGGAATCGCCAGGGCAAAGACAAAATTTTAGAACAAAACAATATTAACAAATTAATCGCTACTAAAAAAGCAGGATACGATGTTAAACTTATTAGAGAAGGTAAAGAAATAGATTATGCCATTATTGCCAGGTGAAAATTTTCATCAATACAAAAAAAGAGTAATTGACATCAAGAGTGAGAGTTGGTGTGCAGCAAAGTATTACAACGCCACAATATGGTTGGGATCTGGGCAAACCACAAGTTGTCATCATCCATTGCCACATCAAATAAATATCAATGAAATTGAAAGAAATCCCAAGGCATTACACAATACACAAAAGAAAAAAATGGAACGCGAGCAGATGCAACGAGGCGAGCGTCCCACAGGTTGTGAGTATTGCTGGAAGATAGAAGACATTGGTCGAGATAATATAAGTGATAGAGTTTACAAAACAGTTATATATTCAGATGAGGATCTAAGAGATGCCTATGCTAGGCCTGCCAGCACAGATGTGGATCTACAGACGCTTGAAATCGCTTTTGATCGCACATGCAATTTTGGGTGTAGTTACTGTAACCCTGCTTTCAGCAGCACTTGGGTTCGGGATATTGACACCAATGGCTCTTATACCGGCCTCACTTCAGACGGTAGGAATCATTTTACTCATAGTCATGCAAGCAGTCAGCTATATCGTTTTGGTGAGCATAATCCTTACGTTGAGGCGTTCTTTAAATGGTGGGGAACAGACCTCAGTCGTACACTACAGGAGCTTCGACTAACCGGTGGCGAACCCTTAATGTCTGGAGATACCTGGAGACTATTAGATTGGTTTCGAACTAAAGAAGTTAATCCTGAGATGCGGTTTGCACTTAACAGTAATCTAGGTGCCAAAGATGACCTAATAGATCGCATGATCGAAGCTACACATCATATTAAACATTTCCATTTATATACCAGCAATGAAGCTGTGGGCATACAGTCAGAGTACATTCGCGACGGGCTTGTATGGCAAACCTGGGCAGACAATGTAGAACGAGTATTACAGAATGCACACATAGAAGGATTTCATATGATGTGTACCATTAACGCATTATGCCTAGATAGTCTTGACACATTCTTAGATGTGTTATTAAACTGGAAGCGTGAATGGGGCAAAGACTTTCCAACATTTACACTAAATATTTTAAGATTCCCTAGTTTTCAAAGTCCATTGGTTTTACCGGATAATTTACGAACCAGTTATCGAATTCGTCTACAACGTTGGTTAGATGAAAATCAGAATTCAGGTTTTTTACATCAAATGGAACTTAATCAAGTTCAGCGACTAATAGATTATCTTGATGTGGTTAAAACACCGCACATGGGCGCTGCTGAACAATCAGTATTGCAACAGGATTTTAAACAATTTTATAGTCAATATGACCAACGTCGCAACAAGAACTTTACAGCAACATTTCCAAATTTAGCAGAATGGTATAATTCAATATGACAGATAAAGCAGAACGTCAAAAAGCATTTTATAAAAAAGGCTACGACTATATGAGTAAGATGCCTTACTATATAGACGAGGAAGATCTAACAGAATTACAAATTAAACGCTTAACCGAAAGCAAAACATTTTGTATATTGCCATGGACTCATATGCATGCCTTTCCAGATGGCCGTACATATCCTTGTTGTCTAGCAGACTATTGGCACCCAGTGGGCGACCTGCGTAAAAATACCATGGAGGAAGTTTGGAACCAAGATGGGTACCGGACCATGCGTCGTAACATGCTTGAAGATCGTCCTTGTATAGAATGTACTAAATGTTATGAACAAGAAGAAAATGGATTCTTTAGTATGCGTAATGAAGCAAATCGTAATCAAGGACACTATATCAATGACGTAGATTTAACACTAGAGGATGGAACTAACCCAGAGTTTAAAATTCGTTACTGGGATATACGTTTTAGTAATCTCTGTAATTTTAGTTGTCGCACCTGTGGTCCTATTTTCAGTAGCAACTGGTACAACGACCATGTTAAAATGTATGATCGCAAGCCCGATGTTCTTGGACGTGAAATGCTACGTGTAGAATATGCTGCAGGCGACGAAGACAGTATGCAACGTCAAATGGAACCACATATTCCTAACTTAGAGCAGGTCTATTTTGCTGGTGGCGAACCATTGATTATGAAAGAACATTATTTCCTACTAGATCGACTATTGGAACAAGATAAAACAGATTGTAGATTAATCTATAATACAAACTTTAGTGAAATGCGTTTTAAAGACCGTCACGTGTTTGATTATTGGAAAAAATTTGAAACAGTAAACGTAGGAGCCAGCCTAGATGCCAGCGGAGCTAGAGCGGAGCTAATGCGTAAAGGCACAGATTGGCAACAAGCAGTTGAAAATCGTAGGCGCATGATGCGAGAAGTACCACATGTGGATTTTTATATCAGTGCCACAATCAGTGCTATGAATATCTTACACGTGTTAGATTTTCATCGAGAATGGGTTGATCTGGGCCTAATTGAACCCAAGGACTTTAACATTAATATTTGCCAAAGTCCAGAATGGTATCGAGTTGATATTTTTCCTGAATGGTTTAAGAAAGAAGTTATTATTCCAGCATATCAACGTCATATCGAATGGTTAGATTCGCAGGATAAACTACGTCGTGCTACAGTAGGATTTCAAAGTGTCTTAAACTTTTTAACAGCAAACGATCGTAATGATCTATGGCCGCGGTTTGTTGAAGAGATTAAATTATTAGATGATTTACGCGGAGAAGACTTCTGGGCTACATTTCCGGAGTTCAAACAATTACAATGACATTACCTACAACTATATGTATGTTACCATGGATCAGTATTGAAACTAGTCCATTAGGCACTACACGCCCTTGCTGTTTAGCCGATGATGAGATTGTAGACGAAACTGGTCGTAAGTACGATTTAAATGAAACTAATCTTGAAGTAGTATATCATAGTCAGTATATGCAAGATTTACGTCAACAATTCCGTCGCGGGGAAAAGCCCAATACTTGTAAAAGATGCTGGGACGAAGAAGCAGCAGGACGTGATAGCAAACGCATTAACAGTCAGATTCGATTAAAAGAACTATACCAACAGGTAGATTGGGCAAATGATAATCCAGATCAATTATGGTTTGTTGATCTAAAGTTAGGTAATATTTGTAATCTTAAATGCCGCATCTGCGGATCCTGGTCGAGTAGTAAATGGGCCGAAGAAGAAATGCAGTATGTTAAAGAACATACTAATCCTAAAGAACATATTGCCTACACATGGTTACGGCAAGGTGCATGGCCACGCAAGACTGAAACATTCTGGGACAATATGCGTGAACTTATTCCTAATATCAAGTATATAGAGTTCACTGGCGGTGAGCCTTGGATGATTGAAGAGCATAAAGATCTATTAAAGTTTGCTTGTCAAACAGGCCACGCAAAACATATTGATATACACTACAATACAAATGCTACGCAATGGGACACAACCTTGTTTGATCTCTGGGCAGAGTTTGGCCGTGTTGATGTTGCCTTTAGCATTGACAACGTAGGTGATCGCTTTGAATATGAACGTTATGGTGCTCGGTGGGATCGTGCTAACGAGATTGTTGATGTAGTTAACAACATGACCAACAAGCCACATTGTGGAAATATCACTACACAGTTATGTTTTACTATAAACATACAGAACGTCTATTACCTAGATGAACTACTTGCCTGGGCAAACACTAAAGGTTTTACCAGCATATACTTTAACATGATGCATAGTCCAGAGTACATGAATATACAAAACATGACCCCTAGAGCACAAGAGTTAGTATTAAACAAACTTAAGACAACATTTTGGACTACCGACAAGTATCAACAAGAAATTGATAATGTGATTAAGTTCATTGAAAATGGAACAGGCAGTGATGGCAAACGTTTCTTATTTGAAATGCAACGTACTGATGCATACCGTAAGCAAAACTTTATGGATACGCACCCAGAAATAGCCAGCGCAATGGGCTATGAATAAAATAACTTTAATACAGCACGAGCATACATCATTTAATTCGTGGTATCTCAAGCCTCTGCTGACAAAATATTTTAACCTAGTTGAATATGATCCCAATGTCACGTACGATAAAAATACATCATTGGCCATTGTTGGTACATATAATAAAGAAGCTGCCTGGGCGAAAAAATTAATTAATAGTGGTGTAAAAGTTTTAGTTGATCATTTATGGGAAAAAGTCAGTACCGACGCTACCAGACCATTTCCAAACATGTTGTTACATAACAACAATTGGTTTTGGTATAACGAAAGTCTATGGTATCGGCCCCTTGGCTATCATAATTATATACCAAATAAAACCTACAGCAAACTGGCCTTTATGCCTATGCGTATGCAACGATACAGTAGAGATCAATTATTAGATAGTCTACACCCCTATTTAGATGATATGATTTATAGTTACGTCGAAAAAGGAATTTATTTACCCAACGATACCGCACCTGATCTAAGTACCGATGCCATTGGTAATTACTGCCATAATTACAATAATCCCAATACACAGTTTCAGAGAAATTTTAACCCTGAGTGGTACAACAATACTTACTTTAGTATAGTAGCAGAAAGTCAAGCCGACAACGCTACAGGTATATTTGTCACAGAAAAAACTTTTAAACCGTTGGCATTTTGGCATCCATTTATAGTCTACGGTCAACCTGGAGTTTTGGCATTTTTAAAAAACTTAGGATTTGAAACATTTGAAAATTTGTTTAACGAATCCTACGATCAAGCGCCAGATATATACCACAAATTGCCAATGATAAAAAAATGCGTCGAAGATTTTGTGCAGGTGCCGTATGATCAGATAACCTGGGAAAAGTTAGAACATAATAGAAATTTATTTTTTAATAACGATATAGTTGAACAACGATTTGTCAACGAAATAGTTAATCAGATAATTGAATATGCAGAAACCTGACACACTATGCATGGCACCCTGGACCCACACATACCTAAGTCCGCAGACTGAACGACGTATGTGTTGTGCCAGCCGTGAACCAGCACAAAACTTTGAACAGTATATAGATACCGGCTCAGGCACTGGACGATACATTCCTGTTACCCTAGATGAACACTGGAACAGTGATCATATGCGATCTGTACGGCGTCGTATGATGGCCGGGGAAACATTACCTGAGTGTGAAGTCTGTAATGATCGACTTTTAAACACAGATGTTTACCGTAGCTATTTTAACCAGCTGTTTGGGCATAAGTATTTAGACGCAATGGCAGCAACTGACGTTACAGGGTTTACAACAGTAAAGCCGGTAAGCTGGGATTATCGTTTTAGTAATCTCTGTAATTTTAAATGCCGTATGTGTGGCGATATGTTAAGTAGTGCCTGGGAGTCAGAACAGCGCCAACACGCAATGATTGACTACACCAATCCAAAAAACAATTGGATGAAGCCTGAAGTTAAACAACAAATTGAACAGTTTCAGAATACACAGATTGAGCAAGAGTTTGCAGAAGCAGTAGAGGAACATCGGGTAGAAGAAATATACTGGGTCGGTGGCGAACCGCTAATGTATGAACAGCATTGGCGGTATATGCAGAGAATAATAGAATTAGGAGATGGTCCAAATGTTTACGCTAGGTATAACACAAATCTCAGTCGGGTTAATTATCGTGGTATTAATTTGTATCGTGATATTTTGGCTAGGCTACGAGACTGGCAAATCTGCGCAAGCATTGATGGCACAGGCCGAATTGGAGAGTATATTCGATCAGGTCTTAATTTTACTCAATGGCTTGAGAACTTCAATGAAGGAATTGCGTACAGCCAACACCGCCGCCAAATCCGTATGGATTTCACTCTTACTACACCAGGACTCTTTGAAGTTGAAAAGGTATCGGCGCTCGCAGAAAAACTCGGAGTAGATGTACTAGCCAAAGTTGTTTTTAGTTTTAGCCCGGACATAGTTATGTCACCCTTAGCACTACCTAGAGAATTATTACATCCTTGGGTAGACGAAATCTTGCACTCCATTGATAAAGGAGCTCTACATGACATACTTGTCCAGCTAAAAACTAGACCCACATTTCAAGAACAATGGCCCGCGGACTGGCTAGCTGGGCTCCAAAAGGGCAAACGCCGAATATTAACTCTTGAAAAAATTCGTAAAGATCAGTATACTATGCAAGATATACTAGCAGAACGACCTGCGGTATTAGAATGGTGGAATCAAATTGATTAAAGTTATACTACGCAACCCGCTAGATAGAAATGATCTAGTAGACTATATCATAGAGACCAATGACTCTTTATTGGCACAAGATTGGACTGTGGCATTAACCGATCTTTTACAGTCTGGGAATCTATTAGAAAAAAATTTCTGTTTTATGGGATTTCCGCATACTGCACGTAATTTAAGTTATCTTTGCAATGAACTAAACAGTTGTATCTACAAGATAAATTTATTTAATAGAACAGGCACTTGGCAAAAGGCCGGCCTAGATAGTTATATTATCGAAGAATATTTTACTCCTGACACAGTACGATTTGGTGATGAGTATCCCATTGGCTATGATGAAAGTAACCTAGGGCTTGGCATCAAACATGGTATAATGAACAAGTTACACAACCATTTTGAAATACTACAAGGTACAGTGTGGGCATTAAGCGATTACTATCGAATAGCAGATTATGAAACAAAATATGCCATACGACAGTTAAACAATTTGTGCCATGAAATGGAAACACTTTGTCTAAGTCAACGCAAACAGGCAACTACACCACAGTTTGTACGTCCTAGTCAAATTACTACTTTTTTACACGCAGATAGACTAGACCTTAAAGACGAGCACCGTAACGGATTCGTTACCAATGGGTATGACCGTCGGTTTGGTGGTGTATATATGCACTGGACGCAGATAGGTAAAACACTATTTGAAGTATTTCGCGACGAACATGCTCCAGAGTTAACAGATACTGTGTGCGAAGCTATTACAGAATTGAAATACTATTCAGGTGAGTTTGATGTAGAATGGGGACAGGATATTGTTTATGGTAGTAAAGATCAGCCATGGCACACAGCTCAACTTGATAACTTTTACGCATGGTTAGCCAATAATAATCGCGATAAAAACGATCCTAAATTAAGTTTAGGATATCTACCATTAGGACAGGTCAATCTCAGATCTAGTTTTGGCACTGTTCATCCAGAAACTATACAACAAATATTAAGTAATCACCTAGACATTTATAAAATTGAAGTAAATGGAACTGTTGGTACTTTTAATTATTGTTGGACTGACTTAGATTACAAGCAACAACAAATTAATATGATGAGACCAGGATATGATTATAGTAGCCGGGGGTGATAGTTTTGTCTATGGTGCAGAATTAAAAGACTGTGTTAGACAACATAGCCTATCAACATTTCCAGCTTTATTAGCCAATACTGTCGATGCTGATTATGTATGTGCAGCCGAATCAGGAAATGCCAATGCAGCTATTGCTCGACAGGTAATGAATGCCTGCGAAGCACGTAAAGGACAAGACCTGTTTGCAATAGTATTGTGGACATTTACTCATAGATACGAGTTTAGATTTAATTACGATACTGGTAGGAAATCAAGTCCATGGTATAGCATTAATTTGTGGGATATTGTTGATGATCCCGCAACTATAAAAAAAGAATTTACAACATTTGATTCTCTGGTGTTTGACGCACATATTAATAACAAATTAATGTTGGATAATTCTGGATTAACAGATTTTGCTAAGACATTTTATAAACATGTAGGAAATAACGAATACTACGAAACATACACTAGTCTTCGAGAAATATTATTTTTACAACAGTATTTTCAAATAAATCAAATTCCCTATTTGTTTGCCCCAGCTGACATATATTTAGAAAATAATGGAATTTATCTTAGACACAAGAATGATCCTACTATGAACTCAATTTATAGTCAAATTAACTGGCATAAATGGTACACTTTTCCGCCTGGAACACACCCACACGAAACACAAGATCCAAGAGGCTTCTACCAATGGGCAGTAGAGAATAAATACCCAGTGGGTACTACACACCCACTAGAAGAAGCACATCAGGATGCAGCAAATTTAATGAAAGATCGATTCAATGAACTGGTTAAAAAACATATACAATAGAATTGTATTAGAAATACGTTATCGCAAGAAATTAAAAGAGTTGCGTAAAAGAGATCCTTTTATCTATAAATGATTAAAAATATATTGGCCGTAGGCGACAGTTTTACCTACGGGGAAGAACTCAATGATAGAAATCTTGCTTGGCCGTCTCTGTTGGCTAACCAACTGCAGGCTTCGGTAACAAATTTAGGTCAGCCGGCCTCTAGTAACGATAAAATTCTGCGTAAGACCATTGAGGTTTTAATTAATCCAATGAACACCATTCCTGATTTAGTTATTATTGCCTGGGCAGATACAGGAAGAAGCGAATGGGCCGATGAAGTTGGTACATATGACGTATGGCCAGGGTATGGTGGAAAATTATTTATTAGGGATGGTGCTACCTGGCGAGAAGATTTATTAGTATATATTAACAAATATCATAATAGTGCTTGGTTCCATAGAAAATTTTTACAACAGGTTATTTTACTACAAAACTTTTTACAAAACAAAAATATAAAATATGTAATGCTTAACACCAGTCAAAACGAATATTATAAACGTGCATTTTTTGATGGGAAGAGCTGGTACACTGATCAAATTGATCAAACCTACTTTTTAGGATTTGAAAAAGAAGGAATGGCGGAATGGAATTATAAATTACCCCAAGGGCCCAATGGGCATTTCTTGGAAGAAGGACATCAACGAGTAGCAGAAAAAATCAATGAACATATTAGGAATCTCGGCTGGATTTCATGACGCAGCCGTTGCAGTTGTTAACAACTTAGGTGAAATTGTATTTGCTGGGCATAGCGAACGCTATAGTCGTATAAAAAACGACCCAGATATTCACATGGATTTAATATGGGATCTCGCCGACAATCGTCATATAGACCATATAGCCTATTACGAACGTCCGTGGAATAAACAGTTAAGACAGTTATACTCGGGACAAGGAATTGATTGGGATAAATTAACTGTTTGGAATATATTAAAAAATCAATTAAAAGGACATTTTCCTAATGTGCCGGTTAGCACACATAATCATCATTTAAGCCATGCTGCCGGGGGATTTCAAACCAGCCCTTACACTCGTGCTACAGTAGTGGTAATAGATGCCATTGGGGAATGGGACACAATCAGTATATGGGCAGCCCAGTATGTTCGCGGTCAAGCTAAATATACACGTCTATGGAGGCAGAGATATCCACACAGCATAGGATTATTCTATACAGCAGCCACAGCCGAAATAGGACTAAAGCCCATGGAAGATGAGTATATCCTAATGGGTATGAGTGCCTACGGAACTCCTACAGCCAGCGATAATATGAAAATGCATTTGATCAAAAACGAATCAGAAGTAACGTTCCAACAAAATCTACACACCGGGTTGCCCAGTAGTTACACAGACTATTATCAAAAGGAAGATATAGCTGCATCAGCACAAGACCTTTGTGAAAATCTAGTGTATAATGTAATGCGTCGTGCTAGAGACTTTGGGTGGAGTACAAATTTAGTCTATTCAGGTGGTGTGGCACTTAACTGTTTGGCAAATAGAAACCTAGGAGATTATTTTGATAGTATATGGATTATGCCTTGCCCTGGCGATGCCGGCAGCAGTTTGGGGGCAGCGGCGTTGGCATATGGCAAACAGTTACAGTGGCAAAATGCCTATCTGGGTTACTGCATTCCTGGTGCTTATCCTGTCAATGATATTTTGGATTGTCTTCTTACTGATAAAATTGTTGGTGTTGCTAGTGGCCGTGCTGAGTTTGGCCCTCGTGCTTTGGGCAATAGGAGTTTATTAGCAGACCCACGCGGTCTAGATATAAAGGATAGAGTAAATGAAATCAAACGAAGACAAAAATTCAGACCATTTGCGCCAGTTATACTGGAGGAACACGCTAGTGAATATTTTGATATCCCTAGTGGCTGGAGTGACACTAGGTATATGCAGATCGTCGGTCGTTGTCGGCATCCTGACCTATATCCTGCTATTACCCACGTTGACGGCACTAGCCGTATACAGACTGTGCCTAAAGACGGATCAGGAATCCGAGAACTATTAGAAAAATGGTTTGTAATGACCGGTTGCCCTATGCTACTTAATACTAGCTTAAACATCCGTGGCGAACCAATGGTAAATGATCGTGCAGATGCTGACCGCTTTGAACTACAATATGGAGTAAAAGTTTGCTCATGAAATCAGCACGAGAACATCTTAAAGAATCGGGCATGGGCTATTGGAAGCACCTAGGACATAGCATTAAACAAAGTAATCGTCTTATTGTTATTGCCATAAAAAGTTATATTCATGGCTTCCTTCCGTGGTTTTTTGCCGCAGCTGGTCCGCTTGGTGTTTATCGAATTTACAAAGAAATTAAACGTATGCATCACGTACAGAGACTATTCAAAAATGACGACAAGTAAAATTACATTAATTGGATTTGAACAGGCTTCTATTATTCATGACCTGGCCCACATGATCAATGCACAAGGAAATGTTGCTGAGATCCTACATCCTGATGAATTTTTTAAAAATAATTTTGATGATGGCAGTCAATTTATGGTCACTGTTACTCGCGAGCTGGCATTACGAAAAGCTATTGTTGACTACCTAGACAACAACAATCTATCACGGTATACGTTTGTACATCCTCTGGCCTATATTGATCCCACTGCAACTGTTGGCGAGGGAACATTTATTGCACCTTTTTGTACAGTAGCATATAACGCTACAGTAGGTAAAGATTGTACTATGGGTCCTTACTCAATGATTAGTCATAAATCACACATAGGTAATGGGTCACTCATACACTCGGGTGCTATGGTTGCTGGTTCTACTACTATCGGTCAATACTGTTTATTAAATCTACGTTGTTCAATTATCGACAAACTAGATATTTGTGATGAAGTTTCTGTAGGTGCAGGTTCCTTGGTGACAAAAAGTATAGACAAACCCGGGCACTATGTTGGTAGTCCGGCAAGGCGTGTAGGATGAAATATATTACTCAAATACCACAGTGGAATAAGAATAGTAGTTTAGATTTTTTTCCATTTTTAAAAAATAATCCTAAAATTAAATTATGCGGACACTATCGTTATCTTTTTAAATCGTTTGTTCGCACACACAAATTAATTGTTTCTTTATTTTTAGGTGACTATTATTATCAGTTTTATCAAGAAGTAGAAGAATTTGATCAATGGTGTCAAGAAAATAACTGTGATACACAATTAATTATTATATCGACTGTTGACTATCCTGCAGAGTTTAATTTTTCTAAAAATATACATTGGATAACTATGCGATCAATGTATAGTTTTATGATGTGGGGCAATCAATTCAATGAATGCAACCGAAAACCTATTAGAAAACATTTTATATCACTGTCTAGTAGACCTACGTGGTACAGACATCATTTATTTTATTATCTGCATAAAAATAAGTTGTTAGATCAAGGACATGTAAGTTATTTGTTTGATTGGAAACGCAATGATGGAAATTATTCAAAAAAAGAGTTGTTTGAATTAACAAACAGTTACATTCCGCCTATTCTTATAGAAAATTTAAACCTTGAAGAAATCTACAATCAATTACCTTATAAAAATTTTATAGAAAAAAATCAACCCGAACGCTCAATGGAAGCCTGGACAACAGTACAAGATTTTTATAATGAATCTGCGGTTGCTGTTGAAACTGAAACATACATAAGCAACGAACTTGAGAATAATGCCGGGTTCACTGAAAAAATACTACGGCCATTGACATTTGGGAATCCATTTTTATTATTTGGTGCACCTGGCTCGTTAAATACATTAAGACAAATAGGATTTGAAACTTACAATAACATCATTGACGAAAGTTACGATTTGGTATCTAATAACATAAATCGTTTTGATTATGTATTACAAGAACTGGATAGAATAACAAAACTCAGCATAAAAGAATTAATATTGATGTTAGATTCTGTAAATGACGTAATTGAGCATAATCAAAATCACGCATTGGTTTCGTTAGAAAAACAATTTCAAGAAGATTCTAATAATTTAGAAAAATACATGGAAAGATTAATTATATGACAACACAATTTGATTGGCGTAAACCTACAGTACAGATGCTGGGACGTTGGCAACCATGGCACGCTGGCCATCGCGCTCTATTTGAACGTGCCATTGCCAAGACAGGGCAAGTTGCTATCATGGTTCGTGACTGCGAGGGCTGGAACGACAGCAACCCATTTCAAATGGAAGAAGTTGCGAATTTTATACACGCTGACCTAGATGAGAAATACGCAGGACAATATGTTATATTATTTGTGCCTAACATCACCAACATTACCTATGGTCGTGCAGTTGGCTATACTATAGAACAAGAAGTATTTGATGAAGATATTCACGCAATCAGCGCCACAGAAATTAGAAAGCAGATGGGACTTAAATGACAAAACGTATATTAGTAATGGGACTACCGGGCTCGGGTAAAACTACTTTCACACAAGAATTAGTTAAAAGATTAATGCTCAGTCACACAGTTAAATGGTTTAATGCCGATGCTGTTAGACAAGAATTTGATGACTGGGATTTTACACCTAAAGGTCGACTAAGACAGGTAAAACGTATGCGGGAAATGGCTGACAGTAGTGGAGCAGATTTTGCTATCTGTGATTTTGTATGTCCTACAGAAGAATACCGTTTAATATTTGCAGCCGATCTAATAGTATGGATGGACGCCATTGAAGAAGGCAGATTTGCAGATACTAATCGGTTATTTAAACCTCCGGCTAAATTTGATTATCGAATAACTGCCTGGGATCAAAATGACGCAGTAATTAAACAATTAACAGCACAATTCGGTACTCGTCAAGAAAGTCATCGGCGCAGTATTTTAAAAGCTGTCAGCTGGCGAGTCTTAGGTACTTTTGATACTTTTATATTAAGCTGGATTATTACCGGACAGGTTCATTTGGCTGTTGCCATTGGCGGAGTCGAAGTATTTACTAAGATGCTGTTGTACTATCTTCATGAGCGGGCCTGGGTTCGCTTTGGCCGTTAACTGACGCTAGAAGATTAGTCTGTAGTTCTGTCCAACAGTGATCTAAGAAATCATTGCTGTAGAATAGATTATAGTTATGCTCTAATACCGGAGTCATTGCTTGAAGCATATCAGTTAATTCTACTAGACTACGGTTGCATATTTTGCTCATAGTCTCACCAATGGCCTGCATACGCAACAACGGATCTTCTATGTCGTCGTAGCTTTCGTCGATCCACTGACTGAAGGTCTGAAATCCGTATTCACGTAGATATCGTAGATTATGTGCTGGACCAGCTAATACAAAAGGCATACGACTCACAATAGGTTTAAATATTTTTTCAGTTAAATGATCTTTTTTATCCCAATAACAGGTTTCGGTTACCAGATAACAAAAACTTTCTTGTGTTTGTTCAACAGCACTGAGGACAAAACTATGATTGGGTATAAAGTTATGACCATGATAATCTACTCGTAAGGGTAATTTTATGCTGTTGATGTTAGCAACGGCTTCGGTAGCAATATCCATTGGTACTAACGGGCTGGTCAGTAAATTTTCTTGATAATTGCCACCGTCAGGACAGGTATCGTTGTAGCTAACGTAGCCTTGATCAAGTATGTTGCGTTTGATTAATTCACTGATTAACAAACTACGATACACACGATGCCCGCTGGTTAGTCGATTAAATGTAATGTATTTTTTAGTTAAGGTTCTACGTGCTGGCTCAATTAACAATGGACAATATCGGTAACCGCGAAACCAATCGTTGGCAGCAAAAGCGTGATGAAAGTAGTACGCTACAGGCCAACCATATCGTTCTTGTATCTGATCGACAGCCGAGCTATTTTTTTCTGTGGTTAGTAGTATAAATGGCCCAGGAAAATTATCTTGTATGTGATCAAATAAATGATAATTAAAGTTACCATATATGGGTTCTTGATCATAACAGACAAACAGTGGATCTGTATCAACAAAGACCGGAATGTGACTATTATCGTCTGACAGTGTTTCTATATTTTCTGGATTAGTTGAGCCATATGGTAGTAGGTAAAGTAGTCGTCGATGTGTTACAATACTTTTTAAATGATAAAATATATTTTCGTAATGACTGTGAATATTATACATGTTTGATGTTTTTTATTGGGGGCCTAAACCCGGTTTATTTGAATTTGAAAAACCTGCTGATAGCTTAGAACAAGCTGCTGCTTTGTCTAGAACCAAATACTACTGGTATATTTATGGGGGCAATGACTACACAGGATTTGATTTTGACTATGTACCAGTTCCTTGGGAAAGTCAATACACACATGTATGGCCAACGGAATGGGACAAATTTTATGGTGCATACCTTACTAGAAAAGATAATGCCAGTGATAATTTGTATGTACATACAGAAAAATTACCCACTAGATATTTTCCTGAACGAGTCCAGGTATTAATCAACTGCGACTTTGATCATACATGGACTCCACACCCATGGGAGCCGCCATACATCTACGTATTTGGAAATCAACATTATCCCGGTACTGTTATGCCTACAGTAAAATATCTAGTACCCGGGGCCACGCAAGAAAAATTTGTATACGAGCCAACAGCTACGTTAGCAGAAGATCAAAGCAATTGGGAAGTTCCAGACAACATAGACACAAAAACTGTTGACTTTACCTGGCGCCCAGATCCCACTGCTCCGCCCTACGTCTACGAGTTTGCTACGCAATGGAATCCTGAAGGAGGACCGGTGTATCGCGTACCCGGAGCAACCGAATACAAATACATAACCGAATCAACAGTACGAACAAAACCCAGTCGAGATAACTGGCGCATATTAGAATCTATATACGAAGATCGTTTTGATTGGTCTTGGGTACCACATCCTAAGGATCCACCATTCATTTATGTATTTGGTAATCAATTGTATCCAGCTGAACGTATGCCTACAGTAGAATATCACACTCCCGGTGCAGTAGAGCGTAAATTCGTAGACATTATTGCTACACTACGCCCTGACCCAACTAACTGGATTGTGCCCGACACCATTGATAAAACCAGTGTAAATTATACCTGGCGTCCTGATCCCGGGGATCCGGCCTACATCTACGAATTTGCTACACAATGGCAACCCAATGGCGGTGCAGTATATTGTGTACCCGGAGCAGTTGAACGCAAGTATGTTGATTTAGCTCATCGTAGGCTACCAGATCTGTCCAATTGGACTGTGCCATTCCCAGTGGAAAATTTTGATTATTCATGGCACCCAGACAATACTGAAGAACCCTATATCTATGAGTTTGCTACACAATGGCAACCCAATGGTGGTCCTACATACTGTGTGCCAGGTGCAGTAAAAATCAAATACGTGGATATACCAGCAAAACGATTGCCAGTTAATGACCCCAATTGGCAAACACTGGAGCCCTGTGATTTTGACTATTCGTGGCATCCTGACACTACAGAAGAACCCTACATCTACATATTTGGTAATCAACACTATCCTGGTAGTATTATGCCTACAGTAAAATATCACATGCCCGGTGCCACACAGGAAAAGTTTATAGATTTGCCAGTGGCCAAACTGGCCGCTACTAGAGCTAATTGGGAAATATTAGAACCCATAGATGAAGATGCATGGGACTGGACCTGGAGACCAAACCCCAAAGATCCGCCTTACATCTACCAGTTTGGTAACCAATGGAATCCTGCCGAATACAAAGCCAGCGTTAGATATTCTGTAGCTGGTGCTACAGAAGTCAAGTACATGGAATTGCGCACCCGTAGATTGCCACAGCCTGAGCTATTTAAATCAAACATAGCCGTAGCCGACTTTGACTGGTCTTGGGAACCTAATCCTTTTGATCCTCCTATGACCTATGTGTTTGGTAATCAATGGAATCCGGCTGTACTAGAGCCCACAGTGGTCTATGCTGTGGCTGGAGCCACAGAAATAAAATATGTCGATGACATTGTGGCCACTGTAGCCAAAGATATGACAGCATGGGAATTATTAGACGACATAGAATCCTTTGATTATTCTTGGCGACCAACCCCCAAGGATCCTGCCTACATCTATGTGTTTGGTAACCAATGGCTCAGTCCCGAGCAACGTCCGGCATTGCGTTATACTGTACCCGGTGCCACGGAAATCAAGTATATGGATGAACCTAAGGCTCGGCGTGTGGGCGATCCCAGTAAATTTACTACACATTATGCCTGTGATTTTGACTACTCCTGGGAGCCAGATCCTGGATCGCCACCTTACATCTACGTATTTGGTAACCAATGGTGGCCTGCAGAAGTCATGCAGACTGTTGAATACTGTGTAGCCGGTGCTACTGAACGCAAGTTTATGCTAGAACCTGTGGCTCGTTTGTCAGAAAGACACAACAACCATTGGCATACCTTAGCCGATTGCGAGTTTGACTATTCGTGGCATCCTGAGCCCGGAAGCCCTGCTTATATCTATGTGTTTGGAAATCAATGGTACCCAGCAGAAGTCATGCCCACAGTAGAATATCACATGCCTGGTGCTACAGAACGCAAATATCTAGATTACAATCAAGCCAAGTTGGTGCCATTAATGGATCGTTGGTCTATTCCTGAAGAAATTGATGCAACAAACATTGACTTTAGCTGGCATCCACACCCTCAAGAACAGCCTTACGTACATCACTTTGGCACCGAACATCAAATGAGTATTGGACTTACCTATACCGTACCCGGTGCTACTGAATTAAAGTTTGCCGTAATTCCGCCATTACGAGAGAAAGAAAAGAAAGTGGCCGTGGTATTAGATATATTTTTTGTTGATCGTAATAACGCCACTGCACAGACACGCTATGAACGCCTGCAGATGCGGTATCCACGCATACAAAAAGTCAGATACGCCAACAGCATAATGGCCACTATACAACGCTGTGCAAATAAGGCCACTACCAGCAAGTTCTGGGTTATCAGCAGTGAATACAACTACGACAACTTTGATTTTACCTGGCACGCCCAACCTTGGCAGACCTACATGACACACGTATTTCCTAGCCAGCATCAAAAATGGTCAGACACGTTCCTTATTAATCGTTGGGAGTTTGAACGCCATAGCGCCTGGGCTGAAGGATTAGAACAGTTTCCTAACTTGAATTTTGTTCGTGACCAGACAGTAACACGTCCAGAAAACTTGGCTAATATATTCTATGTTGATCATAGCAATGGCACCATAGCACAACATCAATACGAATACCTGCGTACCGAACACCCGGACATAGTTCAAACACGTTTTATGGACAACTATTTAGATACGTTTAAACGTATTATGGCAGTGGCCGAAACTGAGTATGTCTGGATCATTAATAGTGTATGCGACTATACTCAATTTGATTTTACCTGGCAACCTGAACCCTGGCAACGTGAAATGATACACGTATTCCCTAGTGGTCTGCAGAAACGTGGCGATACATTTTACATACACGTAGAATCATTCAAACGGCAAATGATCGAATTAGAATTATTAGATTGGTTTAACGTAATTAATTATATTGACGATAGGGCTGTAGATCGTTTTTCTGTACCGGTTCATTATTATGAGTCCGATGATTTAATTGCAGAAATAAAAAATTACCGGTTTGACGGTCCTTACGTGTTATTTACAAACCAAAAAGATACACAAATTGAAAGTTCAGAATGCCTATGGAGTCGCAAAGACCGTGTTGTTGCCAGGTGCAGTGAGTCTGGTGCTACTGTGTTAGTGCCTCGTGATATTAAGGCCGATTTGAAGTCTCAAATCTACGATTATCCTTACATTGAGGACTCGGTTTATAGGATTCGCGACTACTTTATTAACAAACATGAACCTGGGCTAGACATAGTCTATATCAGCAATGGCGAACCTGACGAACAACGTTGGTACGATTGTTTATCCTATATGAGTAATACCGCCAACATAGAATGGGTACGTGGAGTCGATGGGCGTACTGCCGCTTATCAAGAAGCTGCACGACGCAGTCGTACGCCCTGGTTCTTTGCTGTATTTGCTAAACTAGAAGTTTTGGGTAGTGAGTTTGATTGGCAGTGGATGCCAGACTATTTTCAAGGACCAAAGCACTATATCTTTAATAGCCGTAATCCATTAAATGGTCTAGAGTACGGACACCAAGGTATCATAGCATACAATAAAAGAATGGTATTAGAAAATAACACGCCAGGCATTGACTTTACCTTAAGCCAACCACACGAGTCAGTGCCCATATTGTCTGGAATAGCACATTTCAATCAAGACCCCTGGATGACCTGGCGTACCGCATTCCGTGAGGTGGTTAAACTCAAACACTTTATGGCCACGCAACCTACTGTAGAAACGGAACATAGACTCAAAACATGGCTGACAGTGGCCGAAGGCGATTATGCCGACGACTGCCTGCGTGGAGCAGAGGATGCAGTTAAATACTATAATGAAGTTGGGGGAGATTATGAGCGGCTAAAGTTATCGTTTGAGTGGGCGTGGCTTAGGCAACGGTTTGACAATAAATACTAGATGTTTATTGCAGAAATCATTACTGAAGCTCGATTGCCAGTACGGGATCAAATCATTGCCGCTGTACAAAAAGATGGTGGCAATATTAAGAATTACTATGTTCGATTTACATCGGTAGATCAATTGGGATTTAGTGCTCGGCAGACGTTTGGACGTAGCCCAGACATTGATAATCCTCTGTTCAGTGTAGATTACATTGGTGCAGGACAAGGTCGTCCAGCACTTTGGTTTTATCCTTTAAGTTATTATCTTAAAAATAAAAACATGTTTGCCAGTGAAAATCCTTATGTCTGGTTAGTGCGGATTAAAGATACCGCTTGGCTACAACCAGTAGATAAAAATACAAAAAAGAAAAAACCAGCCCCTGCAGGTAAAGAACGTGTAGGATTATTGCGTTTAACTAATGTTCCAGCAGCTATATTTTTTAAACCGGCATATGATCTAGTAGGAAAATTTTATGACTATCAGCAACAACATCAACGGCACGGACAGGTAAAGGGTGCTCCTAAACCCAATTTCTTTGATCGTGTTCGTGGTTATTAACGCAGGTAATTTTTAACTGCATTTGCCACTCGTTCAACTTCTAAATCGGTAAGTTCTGGGTATATTGGCAAACTGATTGCTTCTCTTGAAAACGCTGTGGATTCTCTAAATAACTGCCTAGCATAGTCAATATAGTCCCAACCAACATTTAATTCAAACAAAGGTTGATCATAGTGAAAACGTGTTTCAATACCACAGTTGGCCAAATAATCACGTAGGCCGTGTCGTTCTGACAATCTTATTACAAATTTACTCCAGGCACTTTCGACATGCAGGCCAGGCAAGACTACATCTACCAATTCACAAAGTTCCTGTGTATAGTATTCAGCAATCTGTTGCCTACGACTTTGCCATCTATCAAAGTATTTGAGCTTGACTAACATCTGAGCTGAGTCACTTTCACTCATTTTGCTGTTAGTTCCAAATCCTTGATGGTCTAATTTTTTACCATTATCGCGTAAGTCTACAAGGTCTTCGTGTATGGACTGGCTATCAGTAAGTACCATTCCGCCAGATCCATAATTGTTTAAGTTTTTAGTAGGATCGAAACTCAACACACTAACAGTACCTAGACTGCCTGAAGGTTGATCTTTATATCGAGCACCAAAGCTCTGTGCAGCATCTTCTATTACATATATGTTTTTGTTAAAGAACTCAGACTGTAATCTAAAACGATCATAATCAATGGTATGTCCAAATAAATTAGCATACATAATAGCTGCGACACCGGCACCGGTTAAGGCCATGTCCATGCTTTCTAAATCTATTAATGCACTACTGTCAGTGTCACAGAATACCGGTTCATTACCAGCATACAACACTGAATTGATAGTGGCTGCGAAACTTAATGTGGGAATTAATACACGAGAATTTTGAAGTAAAGATACTTGTTGAGCAAAGATCAACCCTTGTGTACCGCTATTAACAGCCACAGCATATTGACGACCGCATCGTTGGGCAATAGCTTCTTCAAAGGCCTGTGTATATGCGCCATCTAATACTTGTCCAGATCTATATACTCGATCTACAGCATCAAGTATTTCCTCACTGAGGTTTTGATATTGACGATCAACGCCGAAGAAGGGTATCTGTGATCCACTCATAGTATTCTCTAAAACCTGTTTCGATGTCCACTGATCCCACATAGCCAAAGTCTTGTCCGGCCTGTATGTTACTTAATACTCCACGACTGGGATATCTTGGATTGGCATCAACTACTTCAATAGTGCCACCACCGGCTATCTCTACAGCCAATTCAGCAGCTTCTAACAAGGTCCTGGCTCGTCCACGAGTGATGTTGTAAGTGCGACGACTACTGTTAAAATTAGTGCTGGCTCGTACAATTCCATCAACTACATCTGTGACATAGGTAAAGTCTAGTCTTTCCCGTCCGCCACACACAGTCAATCGTTGGTTCTGCATGGCTGAGTATAAAAATTTACTGACCACACGATCTAGAACATCTCTTGGTCCGTATACTGCACTGGGACGTATAACCACATGGTCTATGTCTGCGCGATCACAATGATCTTGAACTAGTGCTTCGCCGGCTAATTTAAGTATGCCATATATGCCTTTTGGTTGGCACCGCATTGATTCGTAGGCCAATGGGCTAAAATCACCGTAGACCATGCTGCTACTTATGTAAACAAATCTACGAACACTAACTGATTCGCTGGCTCGTAATAGATTTATTACACCTGTGGTAAGTACTTGACTGCCTTCTATGGGATTTAGGTCAACTGCCTTGGCTCTGGGATATGCGGCACAATGTATAACCACATCTGGTCTACACTCTTCAAACACATTCAACACATAGTTATAATTTCTAATGTCTACATTGTGTATGTTCTGCGTTTGAATACGATCAAGACGTTCTTGATGTAAAGGAGTTAATTCTGATTCAGGTATGATACCGTAGTTGGTAAAATTATCTAGCACACAAACTTCGTGTCCTTGCAGTTCTAGTTCACGTACTACGCTATGTCCAATAAAGCCGGCACCACCGGTTACAAGAAATTTCATTTTACAAATTCGCTAGCCATTGGGAATATTGTAGAAATAACCTCTGCGCAGGCACAGGCTACCTGTTGATGTTCTAACTGTGTGCCATTGGCACTACGAAGTTCTATGTAGTGTATCCATGAGCGTAAGGTTCCATTCATATAGACTCTGCTGACAGTATTACCTTCGGGCAATACACAACGAGCCTGTTCTTTGGCAATGCCATTGCGTACTGCCCAGGCATAGGTTTCTTGAGCCAATTTGATCACAGCCTGTTGCCGCTCTTGCCAGGTTTCTCTAAGAATCTGATTGCTTATGTTATCTTCTAACTCTATGCTGTTTTGACGATTTTTAGTGTCTTGTAGGCGTGCTTCACGTAAGACAAAACTTAGGTCTTGTGTAGGATCAGCATAGCGTTGGCTAAACTCTTGGAAACTGAAACTTCTATGACGCAACATCTGCCTGGCAATGTCTCTGGTGGTTGTAATTTCCAGGCAGGCTGATACCATTTCAAGTGGTGACCAATGTTGGTGTTTGATCAGATAACGTATAAGTCGTTCGCTAGTTTCGGTATTGATTTGATTGCTGGGGTTTGAAACTCTAGCACAAAATGCCACTAGTTCTTGTACATCCTGGATATCGGATTCTAACATATCTGTACTTGGTGCAGAATAACTTACTAGTTTAACTTGGGGTTGTAATTTGTCGTTCAAATATTGGTTCATATAATTTCTTTAATTTTTTGTTTAACTTTGACTATTTCTTTATTGTATAACAAAGTTGATGTATTTGTAAAGTGACTATGCTAACTTTTGTAAATTTAATTTATCAACCACACAATCATATAGTATTCGATGTCCGTGACGGTTTGGATGAACACCGTCGGGGTGGAATATATCTTCTCGAGTTAACTTACTATTACTTATTCGTTCGCCAATTTCTTGACTGATACTTATAGATAGATTATTGTTGCATTGACTAAAATCAATTTGTTCAATTGACCAAGTGAGTATCATTCCAAATTCTGGATCTGCGGTATGGTTATAATCTTGAAGATGTCCTACTAGCAGATAAATCCAACTTGGTATCAGTGATTTCAAGTTGCTATAGTCTTCGATTGCCGATGATATATTATAAGGTCCACCGATACACAAAATTGTAGTTTTGTATTTTAATGCAGTCTGATTTAATTCTGTAAATATAACTTTTTTTTGGTCGGCTATTAGTTTAGATAAACTGCCAGTATTTTGTAGTGCTTGACTTAAATTAGAAAGTTTGTTATTTTTATCTCTATTGGGCCCGATGATAGTTGACAAAGGGTCGGCCTGAATCCATAGTATAATATCACCATCCTTATAATATTGTGATAAACTTTTATCTAAGTATAAATTAACTTCAGCATGTGTGCTACGTGGGCGAGATGAATTTATTACTGTGTATCCATCATCAATAAAATATTGTTCTAGGCCTTTATGAACAAGCCGTGGGCCTTGCCATTCCCCTCGGGCCCAGCTAGTTCCAGCTATAAAAATCTTAGGCTGTTGTTCGTTTGAATATTGGTTCATATTTTACCAACGTCGATTGAAAATCGGCAGCTACTTCGGCACTAACAGGAGTAAATCCTGTTAAAAAAGTTCTAAGTTCTATTCTAGTGTCTATTTTAAACGAGCCTTTGAAGTGGGTTAAATACACCGCATCTAATATATTAATACAACTTTCAATTAACCGAGGACCGCCTATGACCCATATTTTACGAGTTGGATTTTCTTGTTCTAGTCTAAGTACTTCGGCAACTATGTCACCAGATATTTGACTGGCTTGGTCAATGTGTTTATTACTAGCAACGTACACAATACGCTCTAACAATGGTTTAGGCATCACTGGATCATCCCAGGTGCGATGTCCCATTACCACTACGTGGTTTTTAGTTAGGCGTTGAAAATTAGCTAAGTCGTGACTGTTACGGGGCCATGGCAGTGTGCCATTTAACCCCATACCGCCGTAGTGGTCCACGGCAAATAGGGCATTAATCATAAGTTTTTAAGTAAAGAATCTGTAAAGGGTTGAACTGCTTTGGCTACATGATCGACGCTGATAAAGAAATCAACGTTTTCAATAACGTCGTCTAATTTTTGCAGTTTGTCGTTTATTTCTATTTCTAAATCCGCGGGTAAGATACCTTCGGCTAATAGCTCTTGGATGTCTATATCTACTTGAGTACCGTCTATTAGATTAACAGTAAGACCGCGTAGTACAGATACCGGTGCTTCGGCTTTATCAACCTCGGCTAGTATCTGTCTCCATTTATCGCGTTCGTTAATGGTTAATTTAAGCCGTTTGTTTTTTCGCGGGCGTGGCTTTTTTGGCTCTAGTTGTTTTGACATTTTTCGCAGGTACAGTAAATGATGATGCTTCTTGTTCTAATTTTTCAGCTTCGGCTAATAGAGCTTTGGCTTCTAATTTCATTTTAGCAGCCTGTGCAATACGTTGGCTAGCTAGTTGATCATCGGACAGTACATCACCGATTGTTGCTGTACTAACTTCAGCAGGCTGTGAACGGCTAGCTGGGCTAACACCTAGTTCGCGACCTTCGCGTTTGGTTTTACCAGTCATACCAGCACCGGCATCAAGTTCGGCTAATTTTTTAATGGCTTCTTCACCCTTATTCATTTCATTTAAGATACCGTTTAATTCATCTAAACGAACTGAGCTTTTAGCATTAGGTGTGATAATAACTTGATTGGTATTAACCTTTTTCAAGTAACCAGATTTATGTACAACTTCTAAGCAGTTGCGACCGTCAGCCATGACATGACGGAATAGTGCGTCAGCTAAGTCTGATGCATTTTGCCCAACTGGACTTTCTAATACAGCCATAACTTCGTTGTGTACCAATGATGGTAACATGTCGCTGTACATTACCAAACACATGTGTTCGTCTCCGGGAATCTGACGATAGGCTAATACAATCTTCTTATCGCCGTGACGCCCTACGTGTTTAATTACTTGATTTTGTGCCATTTTATTCTCCTTGAGTTTGCTCAGCGGACTCCGTTGTTTCTGTTTCTGCTGGTGTGTTAAACGCACCTGATGCTTTTAAGAAGGCTAGTAGTTTATCATGTAATAAACCTACTGCACTCATTTCGTCAGCGCGAATAGCGCCACGCTGTGCTGTTACTTGAATAGTTTGCAATGCCAAAGCAAGATCCTGAATTGTTAATTGAGGATTTGCCGGTTGCGATTCTGCTGGGGTTTGTTGTAAATCATCAGACATTTGTTTCTCCGTTTTAAAAATATATAGTATTTACTATATATAATTTAGACGGAAAAATTTCTTTACCAGTCCTGTGTTTGGTTTATAGTATCTAACATAAGCGCAAACATACTTACTTCGCCTGGGATTTCAAAAGCTACCACTTTGTTTGCCTGGGTACTGGGCTGGCTTAGTTTGTGTTTTTCTAACACTGTGTACTCGTCGTTGAGATAAAATCTACCTTCTAGGTTTTCGTAGATCCAGTCAGTGATGATCTTGTCACTGACACGAGCTTCAAATGGCATAGAAACAAAGTGCGGGGGTCTGTGTTCTAATCTTCGTAGCCCAAACACAGCCAATGGATTAACTTCGCCGTGTTTAAGCATCAATTTTTTCGTCGGTTATAACAGTCAATTTAAAATCTTCGGCTGTTGGTTGCTCAATAACAATCTTATTAAGTAAAGATGCATCTGCGGCTGTTTTAAACGATTCCATCATGTCAAATTGACGAGTAATCATGGCAATTTCGCTAGCACGGCTAAGATCTTCTAGACGCATTTCTAATTCCATAATTCGAGCAATAGCCGCTTCTACTGTTTCGGGAGCATTGGTGTAAATCTTTTGTACTGCTGGTAAATCTTTTTCATCTACTTGTGTATTACTCATTGCGTAAAGTCTCCCATATTAATGTTGGATCAGTTCGTGGTACGGTGGCCACTGGTACTAACCACCCACGTTCATAAGCCTGCATAATAATACTAACATACTCTCTAGGACAACTAGCAGTAACTTCTATACCGGCACGATATGCCATAGTAAAACTATCTTTTAATGTAAACCCGGTGTCGCCTTCTTTCAAAGTAATCCAAGGCGATTGATTTATGGTGATTGTCATTCCGCAACTCCAAAATGTCGTTCGATTCTGCGTACCAAAGTTCGTACCAATTCAGGCGGATGTGCTTGTGGCGGATTCGTCCGGACTCCGGTCAGTATCTGTTCCACACATTCTTTCACAATCAACTGGGCAAACTTTTCTTTATTGAATATCGTATGTTTACGAAACACGTCATCGCCCATATGATAAACCTCATCGGGCATGGGTAGTTCTATATGTTCTACGGCCTGTTCGGCAAGTAGTTTAATACGTTCGTTCATTCTTCAACTCCGAAATGTTCTTTAATATTCCGCTGGCATCTATTCATAGCAAAAATAACACCTCGTTTGTAGTCCAGCGGTTCATCATCGGTATTAACAGCACATACGGCAAGACATTCTGCTACAATCAACTCGGCGAACTTGGTTAATTCTTTGCTGTCAATATGCGAAATAACTGAGCCTTCGAAAGTACCATACACTAACTCTATACCACTAATATTA
>Ga0214164_1000052_pt1 | contig 80512 bp, 72 predicted proteins | sample TroBogepilimnion_13_FD_153003 | JGI IMG/M metagenome (GOLD analysis project Ga0214164, IMG submission 153003) | Freshwater microbial communities from Trout Bog Lake, WI - Practice 03JUN2009 epilimnion v4 | ecosystem: Environmental > Aquatic > Freshwater > Lake > Epilimnion/Euphotic zone ... | reverse complement strand
GGGGGGGGGGGGGGTAACTTTTTATTGCTGGGGCTTTCCTCATGTAATGAACACGATTTCAGAGGAGAACGCCAAGAATATTGCCAAGCAGTCTGGGCGAGACCCAATAAAAGTAATAGTGCAAACAAGGACGTTGGAACAAATATTAGACGAGCATCTTCCCGCTGGACAAAGAATTGATTTTTTAACCGTGGATGTGGAAAACAACAATCTTTCAGTTTTGAAGTCGAACAACTGGGAAAAATATAAGCCATTAATTGTGCTAGTGGAAGTTGACAATGACTGCTTGACATTGGAAGCAATATCAAATTCTGAAATGGTTGCCTTTATGAAAAAATTCCAATACCAGATTGTCGCTTGGATTAAACCTACCTTGATATTCAAGATGCAAGCCCCGGATGGGCTTTGAAGATGGCTTCCAGTTCTGCCAAGCCCGCAGGCGAGCCCATTTCGTAAAAGCGCTCCGGCACTTCGAAGCCCGCCAGTTGTTTTTCGCCGACGAGCTTGCCCATGACTTCCGCGAGATCGAATTTCTCATCTGCGGGATAGGCCGCGAACACGGACGATTTGAACAGGCTCAAGCCGTAATCAATGTGCCGCATCTCCGGCAGCTTTGATTTTTTGTCGTAGATTTTTATTTCGCCGTCGGCAAAAACCACGTTGCTTGTGTCGTAAAGCCCCTCGTTGCGATAAACCGTCATCAGTCCCAGCTTGCCGCTGCGATGAAAAAATTCCGCGACGGGCGCGTATTGGATGGGCAGATACGAATCGCCGTAGAGGATGAAAAATTCCTCGCCGAGCTTGGGCAACGCGCGTTTGATCGCGCCGCCGGTGCCGAGCAATTTTTCGCCGTCGAAGGAATAATTCAGCTTGATGCCGTAAGCCTCATCGCCAAATTCGCGCTGGATCATCTCACCGAGAAAACCGATGCACAATACCGCCTTGCGGATGCCCTGCGCGTGGAGCATTTCCAATTGATGCGCCAAAATGGGCCGACCGGCGACGGGCACGAGTGACTTGGGAATTTTTTCGGTGATGGGCCGCAGTCGCGTGGCAAGTCCGCCCGCGAGAATGGCGACGGGAATTTGGGAAAGTGAAAGGCTCATGAAATTTCTAAAAATCAAAATAAAGTATCAAAGCTTTGCATTCTTTGTCTCCCAAACCTTAAATACTTTGTGTTCATCTCTTGGATAATCCCTCGCCAAGGCTTGAATATTTCCTGTCAAGACTCCGCAAAGAAATTCTGTCATTCGACAGCCATATTCACGATATCCCTCGCCGCGAACCTCGTTGGAAATAATCTTCCAACTATCCGGCGATCCTTCAGTGAACCAAAAATATTCATTGCCCATGTCATCATTAGCCCACGGCAAAAGCCCAGGTATTTCCGGCCAAAGCTTGTAAGGCACACATCCTGGTGCTTCCTTTTTGAACTCTCGCTCCCATTGGCAAACCTTTTCAACCGAAGTGGGCAAACAACTTACATGTTCAGGTTTTGCGAACGGGTTGTAAACTATGTAAATCTGCGCAAACAGGCCAGAACCGTAAGTAAAAATAAAATCCCTATAATCCGATGGTAACGTTAGCCCTAATGTTTGCTCGACCGACTTCCATTCTTCCAAACTACCAACATCCGTTGGTTGATTTGGCGGTTGAACAATTTTTTTGAGCAATTCAATAGACACGACTTTGAAACAAAAATTTACGAGATGACAAGTTTCGTTCCCTCGAAATCGAAACGGAAGCGCACTTCCTTCAGGCCCGCCGTGCGCATCGCGTGGCGCAGCCTGGCCTTGTCCTCCGCGTAAAACATCAGGAAACCGCCGCCACCCGCGCCGATGAGCTTGCCGCCGAGCGCGCCGCTGGCCATCGCGAGGTCATACCACTCGTTGATCTTGGGATTGCTCATGCCGCCGCTGCGCTGTTTTTTGCGCTGCCAATGCACGTCCATCAACCGCGCGAATTCGGCGAGGTTGCCGCTTTCGAGCGCGACCTGGCTTTGCAGTCCGAGGTCTTTGACGAAGTGCAGGTTCTCGATCATGGACTTGTCATCAGACTTCGATTTCACGTCCTGCTCTTTCAAGATCGCCGACGCGCTGCGTGAATAGCCGGTGAAAAATAAAAGTAAATTGTCTTCCAGAGTGTCGCGCGTCTCCTCGGAAACTTTCAACGGCCACGCCTCGACTTTGCCGCCGGGCAAAAATTTGAAACAGGTTAAGCCGCCATACGCCGCGATGTATTGATCCTGTTTGCCAATCGGTTCCTTGAGCCGGTTTAATTCGATATCACACGCTTGCTCTGCGAGTTCGGCAGGATGAACAAGATTCTTTTTGTAAGCGTGCAACGCCTTGAGCAGCGCGGTGGTGAAACTGCCGGAGGAACCCAGACCCGTGCCGGCGGGAATGTCCGCCATCGAGGTCAGTTCCAGTGATTGGCCGCCGACGCCGACGAGCGACATCGCCTCGCGGATGATCGGGTGCTTCAGCTTCGTGGCGTCCGGCACGCGCTCCAGCTCGGAATATTTCACGATGAGGTCGGGCACGAACGTCTCGTGCAGCGTGATGTAAACATAGCGGTCAATCGCGCCGGCGATGAGAAAGCCGCCGAATTTTTCGTAATACGACGGCAAATCCGTGCCGCCGCCGCCGAGGCTGATGCGCAATGGTGAGCGAGCAATTATCATAAGCAAAAGCGGAAAGCAGAAAGCGAAGGTCCGGCACCTTTCTCGCGTGAATGGGTTGAATGTTTCATGATTTATTCTTTGCCTTGGAGCCAATGCTAATCAAAACCGACTCTACCTGACCAGCTTCGTCAATCAGTTCAACCATTTCGCCGCCCGAGCCTGACTGGGCCGCCTGACAGATTTCAAGCAGGCGCTTGGCTTCGGCAGCTTCTTTGGCAGCTAACTCGATTTGCTCGATGAAATCGGCGTGGGTTTCGGCGCGAATCGCCGCGCGATAGTTAGCCGCTACCGCGCGACCAGCTTCCAAGAGTTCTTGCGCCGAAATCGCAGAGGGGGTTTGAGCTAGCGAGCCGGAAACTTTCATGAGCCGGATGACAAATTGCCGCGCGCGCTCTTCGAGTTCCGTTTGCATGGGAGGTGGCGGTGATCCGTTTAATTCCCGCCTTGATAAATCTTCTCCACCACCGCCAGCGCAGCCTTCGCTTCTTTCAAGCCGGGAACCGGCGTGCGCTTGAGTTTGATGTCCTGAAAGAATTCGTCCATCTCGATTTTCCACGACTCGTCGCCGCGCGGAAATTCCCAGATGGTCGTTTCCGGCGGACCCATCTGCGGCAGCATTTTGTAGTAGGTCAATTTCTCCACGCCGTAGCTGCCGCCGAGTCCTTCCCAGTGTAGCTTGGCGTCGCGGCCGTAGATTTCGAGGCTGAATAGATTTTTCCATTCACTGCAACTGACCTGCAACCACGCGGTGTTGCCCGCGGCGTTGCGGAGCGAGAGAAACGCATTGTCATCCACCGGCATGTTCCAGAAATACGTCACGGCATGGCCTTCGACCTTCGTGAATTCGCCGAGAAAAATTCCCGCGAGATCGATCAAGTGAACGCCTTGATCAATCAACTCGCCGCCGCCGGAAATCTTCGGATCGGCCCGCCATTCTTTGTCGTAGCCGATGCGTCCGCCGTGGCCATAACGCCCGCGCACAAACATCATCGGCCCGAGCGCGCCGCTTTGGAAAAGCTCCACCGCCTTGAGCGCCGCCGGATGATAACGATGATTGTAGCCTACGCGAACGAGCGCGCCGGTCTTCTTAGCAGCGGCTTCGATTTCGTCGAGTTCCTTCGTGTGGATCGCCGCCGGTTTTTCGACGAGGACATGTTTGCCCTGTTTCACCGCCGCCAGCGCGATGGGCGCGAGCATGGAGTTGAGCGTGGCAATGAAAACGACTTCTACTTTCGGATCCGAAACCGCGTCGTTGAAATCCGCAACGGCGCGACCGCTTTTGGCGAGCTTCACGAGTTCCTCGGCGCGTGGCAGGTTGGTGTCGCATGCGACGACGAGCTGCGAACCAGCGGGCATGCCGCTGACGCGTTTTTTTCCGATGAGGCCGCAGCCGATGATGGCGTAGTTCATTTGTCTCCCCAAGTTTGACCGCGTTCTTTTGGCGTGATACGGCGCAGGCAATAAATATCTGATTTAGCAAGTTCCTCGCGGTGCTGCTGCAAATCCTGCCACGGATCCCATTGTGCACTGATGAGTTTACCGGTGATGCCGTTGCTTTCTGCACTGGCAAGATACACGGCGAGATTTGCGCCCAATTCAAGCGGCACCGCGCCTTTTTCCTTCCAGCCTTTGTTTTTTTCGAAAAATGCCGCGCCGACTTTTTCGGGGCCGGCGGCCAGGACTTCGTCCACCAGCCGCGTCGCCAAAGCGCCCGGAGCGATCATGTTCACATCTACACGAAACGGTCTCAATTCTTCGGCCAAGGTTTCGCCCAACCGCACCACAGCCGCTTTCGAGGCCGCGTAGGAGCTGATATTGGGCAATGGGTTCGTCGCACCGCCACCGCTCAAGATAACAATCTTACCGCGACCGGCTTTTTTGAAATGCGGAATCACCGCACGGCTCGGCAGCAACACGCCAAACAAATTAATGTCAATCGCGCGCCGCCATTCTTCGAGCGAAACGGATTCGGTCGGCCCCATCGGCCCGTAGATGCCGGCGTTCAAAACGAGTGCGTCGAGCGAGCCGAGTTCACTCAATGCGAAGGCGACGAGTTCGTTGACTTGTGTTTCGTTGGAGACGTCACAGGTTTTGGCGGAAATTTTTTGCGCGGGAAATTTTTTGGTGAGTTCGTCACGCGTGGCGGACAACTCTTTCTCACTGCGAGCGCAGAGGACGACGTTCGCGCCCTCACGCAGGAAATGTTCGGCGATGGTTTTGCCGAGTCCCTGGCTGCCGCCAGTGATGAGGGCGTTAAGATTCTTGAGTTTCATGTCAGGCACGACCGACGGAAAGATGCTCCACGCCGGCGATAGTTTTCAATTCCTTTTCGAGAAAACGATTGGCGTCCACAAACACCGGCGAGCGCATCTGCGGAATGATTTTCGCCCAGTCAGACTGGCGGAACTGCGGCCATTCGGTGCAGACGGCAACGGCTTCCGTGCCAGCCAATGCAGCCGATATATCTGCGGCAAGAGCAACGGAATTTAATTCCGCCGGCAAAGTTTTCACTGCGGGATCAAAGGCGGAAACTTGCGCCCCCGCAGCGAGCAACTGCTGACAGAGTTCCACGGCGGCGCTACGCCGGAGCGTGTCGGTGTTCGTCGTGTAGGTCAGGCCCAGCACGGCTATTTTTTTACCGCGCAAATCACCAAGTCGCGATTGCAAACGACGAAACGCCCAGCCGCGATGCAGATCGTTGCTCTGCTTGATGGCGGGGATGACGGAAATTTTTTCACCCTTGGCCGCCGCCAGTTTGGAAAGCGTGACCACATCACGCGCGAGTGTGCCGCCTGCGAACGGGCCGCCCGGCCCGAGATACGCCTTCGGGCCGATGCGCGCCTCGCTCTTGAGGCCGACCGAAACTTCCTTCGCATCGGCGCCGGTATGTTCGCAAAGGCGAGCGATCTCGTTGATAAAGGTGATCGAGAGCGCTAGAAAGGAATTCAGCGCATGCTTGACCATCTCGGCCGACTCGGTGCGCATGAAAATCGTTTGCGCTGCGAACGGCTTGAACAGCTCTTCGAGCAGCGCCTTCTTCGTGTCGTTGCGGGTGCCGACGATGGCGCGTTCCGCTTTTTCGAACGCATCAATCGCCTTGCCCAGACGCAGATTTTCCGGCGAGCAGGCGAAGTGAAACTGCGGAAATTCTTTTTCCAATTTCGCGCAGGTGCCAACGGGAAGCTGGGCGGAAATCAGAACCAGTGCGCCATTCGGGAGCGACGGCAATGCGCGGCGCAGGTTGCCGAGAACAAAATCCAGATCCGACTCGTCGTTCTCGTTGACCGGCGTGTCGTAGGTGAGCCAAAGGACATCGGCTTTGGCGCAAGCAATTTTCGGATCGGTGGTGAAAGAAAGTTTCTTGGCAGCGAGACCGGCGGCGAGGAGTTCGTTCAAGCCGGGCTCAAGCAGCGGAGCCTGAGCTGAATTCAATTTGGCAATATTTGCCGCGTCGAAGTCGAGCCCGATGACATCAAAATGTTTCGCGCAGCACGCTGCCGTGACGCTGCCGAGATGCCATAAACCTTGAACGGCAATTTTCATTGGCGCGTTTCGTAAACCCACTGGTTTTGCTGCAACCATTCCAACGTTCGCTTGATGCCTTGCTCGATCGTCAGTGACGTTTTCCAGCCAGTGCTTTGAATTTTTTTGGTGGCGAGAAAGATAAACGGATTATCGCCCACCCAACCGCGATTGCCGCCGGTGTATTCCATTTTGGGCTTCAAGCCGAGCGCACCACAGATGAAACCAATGGAGTCGTTGACCTGCACATATTCATCGCAGCCGAGATTGTAAATTTCCACGCCATGCTTCGCTTTTTTCGCCGTGCCTTGGTTGATGACGTGGAGCATGGCGCTGACGCAATCTTGAACGTAGAGATAACTTTTCCGCTGCGCGCCGTCGCCAAGCACTTTCAGGCGGTCGGGATGTTCGAGCAGTTGTTTGTAAAAATCGAAAACGTGCCCGTGCGTGTAGCGTTCACCGAGAATCGAGACGAACCGGAAAATGTAACCCTCGAATTTAAAGCCTTCGCAGTAGGAGGAAATCATGCCTTCGCCGGAAACCTTGGACGCAGCGTAGAGCGAAGTCTGGATGGGAAACGGCGCGTCTTCCGGCGTGGGAATCACGGCGGCCTCACCATAAACACTGCCAGTTGAAGAAAAAGCGATGCGCTTGATGCCGTTGGCGCGCATGGCTTCTAGCACATTGAATGTAGCGACGGTGTTTTGCTGCAAATCTTTTGAAGGATGATTCAACCCGAAGCGCACGTCGGCATTGGCGGCGAGATGAAACACCGTGTCGCAGCCGGCCATCGCCTTCGTCAGCGTGGGCAGATCCAAGTTATCGCCTTCGATGAGCGTGAAGTTTTTATTTTTGAGCGCGCCATCGAGAAATTTGCGCTGGCCGGTGGAAAAATTGTCCCAGCCGATGACGGTCTTGCCATCAGCCAGCAAGCGATCAACCAAATTGCTGCCGATAAAGCCGGCGGCGCCGGTGATGAAAATCTTTTGCATGACAGAGGTTAAATCTAGTCGGGCAATGCGGATTGTGCCAGCGTTTTGATTCAGAATTGCCGACACCGTTTTTTTCTGCTAACGATGAGTGACGCATGCCAAATTTCATCGTGAAAGCCATTCAAAATTCCGTGGCAAAATCCCGACACGCCGGCATTAACCGCGCCGATGACTGGGCGGGGCAATTGGCGGCATCCTTAAATCCCACCAGTATTTTGGATGTAGGCTGTGGCGATGGCCGTCTATTATTTCGATATTTTAAACAGCCACCTCTCGATTTCCACGGCGTGGAAGGCGCGCCGGAACTCAAGGCGACGGCGGAAAAACGCGGATTGAAGATGACCAGCTTTGATTTAAATGGACGTTGGCCTTACGAAGACAACAAGTTCGACGTGGTGTTCAGCAATCAGGTCATTGAGCATCTGCACAACTGCCGACTGTTTGCGGCGGAAGCGTTTCGCGTGTTGAAGCCCGGCGGCACGGCGATCATCACCACGGAAAATTTGTGCAGCCTGCTGAACTGGTTTGCCATCACGATGGGTTACACGCCGTTCTCGCTGATGCAAACCTGCGGACGCTATCTGGGAAACCCGCTGGGGCTGCATTACAACGAACCCATCTCCGAGCCGTTGCCGTTGGATCATCCGGCGTTCTCCGGCGTTTCCGGTCATGTGCGCGTGCTGACCGTGCGGCAGGCAAAGGAACTTTTTGAACTCGTCGGCTTTGAAGCGGAGGTTCGTTCAATCAGCATTTTGCCGCTGCCCGATGGTGTGAGCAAACAGCTCGAAGGCGTCATTCAAAATCGCGGACATTATCTGATGATCCGAGCACGCAAACCACTCAAAGCCCCCGTCAAATAAGACCGATTTCATTTTCCGCATGTCGTCAAACCCCGAAAATCTGCCGCGCGTCAGCGTCATCATTCCCACGTTAAACGCGGAAGCAATTTTGGAGAACTGCCTTACGTCCATCGCACGCCAAGATTATCCGCGCGAAAAAATTGAGATTATCCTCGCCGACGCGCGCTCGACCGACCGCACCCGCGACATCGCGAAAAAATTCGGGGCCATCATTCTCGATGACGACGGCAAAAACATGGAGGAAGGCAAACGCCTCGCGCTCCGGCATGCGACGGGCGAATTCATCATCTTCGTGGATGCAGATAATGAAATCACGCACGCGGATTATTTTGCGCTCGCGGTCAGCGCGCTCGCGAGAAATCCGCAGGCGCTCGGCGTGGAAAGTTATTATTTACCGTCGCCGAAAATGACTTCGTTTTGCGCCTACCTCACCGCGCTCCTGCACATCAGCGATCCGGTCTGCTGGCTGATGAGCGCAAATCCCAAGCTGGTCGCACGCGATGGTGACGCGGAACGCTGGATGCTGCCGGACGGAACTTTTTCCTATCCACTCGGCGCGAATGGATTTGTCTATCGCCACACAGATTTGAAATCCGCTGCCGCCAACGAAAAATTTCAAGACACGCACGTTGCAATGTTCCTGATGAAGAATGGCCAGCGCGAATGGCTGCGAATCAGCGGGCGCGGAGTGCATCATTATTATGTGCAGACGCTCTGGAAATTTGTGCAGAAACGGCGCCGCGCCACGGTGCATTTTCTCCGCGTGCAGGAAGAAATGCCGGTGAACTGGATGAAGGAAAAACCGCCGGTTCCATTGTGGTTGGCGGCGATTTATTGCGTCACTTTTTTTGGTCCGCTGCGGCACACGTTGCGCGGAATTTTTCGCGCTGGCGATGCGCGTTGGCTCTGGCATCTGCTCGCGAGTCCGGCGAGTGTGGTGGGCAATGCGTGGGGCGTCTGGACTTACCGGCGCAACCGGCATAAAAAAAATCTGGTGGCGGAACTAAAACCAGAACAAAATTTAAAATAACATGGCCAGCCAGATTGAAACTTTTGGACGCACACACAGCCAACCGCTCGTCAGCATCATCGTGCTGAACTACAACGGCGCGGGCTGGCTGCCAAAATGTTTTGCGACCATTAAAGCGCAGACCATCATCCAGCAAATCGAAACAATTATGGTGGATAACAAGTCCACCGACAACTCGGTGGCCGTGGCGCGGGATTTGTTCAAAGATTTCCCGCTCGCACGCATCGTGCTCAACGATTCCAACCTTGGTTTTTGCGAGGGTAATAACTCCGGCGCGCGCACGGCAACAGGGCGCTATTTGTTTTTCCTGAACAACGACACGTGGATGGAACCGGAGTGCATCGAGCAGTTAATCAAAGGCACGGAAAAACTCGGAGCGGCCGCCTCCACGCCGTATGTTTTGAATTATCCCGACAGCTCGTTTCAAGATTTTGGTTTTTACGGTTTTGATATTTTCGGTCTACCCAGTCCGTCAAAACCGGAAACCAGTTCGCGCCATATTTTTATTCCCGGCGGCTGTTCTTATTTGATTCGCACGGATGTTTTTAATTTGGTTGGCGAGTTCGATGCGGATTTTTTTATTTACTCGGACGATGCGGATTTGGCGTGGCGCTTGACGATTGCTGGCCACCGAGCGGCGGGAATTTTCGAAGCTAAGCTGCATCATCGCGGCGCGGCAGGTGTGAATCCAGCGGGCGGTATCGAAACGGTAGAGTTCCGCACCACGGACCGAAAACGGTTTTTGACGAACCGAAACTGTTTGCTGACGCTGCTCAAGAACGGGCAACACCTGCTACTGCTGCCAGTAATTCCGTTGATTGCGCTGCTGTTCGTGGAATCGCTGGTCGGCGCGGTCATTTTACGCCGACGGTCATTTGTGCGCGCCAGTTTTTGGGATCCTCTGGTTGATTGCTGGCGGATGCGCGGCAAAATTCGCGAACATCGGCGGGCGGCGGCGGCCTTCCGCAAATGTTCTGACTTTGCGCTACTGCAATTTTTTCGGTTAAAACTAAACCGCTGGTTTGAAATCAAACGGTTGTTTCGGTTTGGCCTGCCGCACGTGGATGCAAAATAATTTTATGTCGCTTTCACCAAACAACACCACGACCGCACCCACGCATGATTTAGCGGTGTGCTATCGCATTTATCCGCGCGTTTCGGGCAAGCCTATTTTTAGTTTCACGGATAAACTAGCGCTCGTTCAGCTCAACCTCAAATGTTTCAAGGCGGCGACCGGCAGCCTAAAAGTAAAGTTGTGGGTTATCCTCGATAACTGCCCGCCAGCTTACGAGGAACTCGTCAAAGTTTTATTCCCACAACCTGATGTTGAATTAATCTTACTGAAGGGCGAAGGGAATGAAGCCACGTTCTCGCGGCAAATCGAGGTGTTGACGAACCAAACCGCCGCCGAACTGGTTTATTTTGCGGAAGATGATTATTTGTATCTGCCCAATGCTCTGGAAAGCGCGGTTGGTTTTATGCGCCGACATCCCGAGGCGGACTTCGCGACACTTTACGACCATGCGGATAATTACACGAAATACATTCATCGGGTAAAAGGCGCGGAATTTGTTGAGGCTGGCTGCCGCTGGCACACCATCAGTTCAACCTGTCTGACGTTCATGGCGCGCAAATCGGCGTTGCTCGAAACGGCGAAAGTGTTTCATACGTTTCGCCAGAAAAACTCGGATCTCGGCATCTGGCTGGCACTCACCAAAGTCCGCGCGGTGAATCCGTGGTCGTTCATCCGCAGCTTGGGCGACGGACTTTTTTTTACGGCCTCACATGTTCTGGCTTGGCGACACGCGTCGCGGCAATTGCTATTTGGTAAACGCCGAACGTTATGGGTGGCGATGCCATCGCTGGCAACGCACATGGAGGCTTCTGGGCTGGCGCCGGGCGTTGCTTGGGAAAATATTTTTGCGCCAGACACCAAAAGTTAATTTCATTATTTGAAATAAACCATGAATCTCCCAGACCACAACGATTACACGATTTATCCTAGAACCAGTTTGCAGGATCGTTATAAACTTGCCCACGACTGGATTCCTGCTGGCAGCCGCCGCATTCTGGATGGCGGTTGCGCCTACGGTTCTGGCACGTGTCATTTTCAGAAAGGACAGGCGCAAGTCTGGGGCGTGGATCCCAACGCCGAACTCATCGCTATCGCACAAAAGCGTTATCCCAACATTACCTTCACGGTCTGCGGTCTTGAGCAAACTCCGTTTGAAGCAGTTTTTTTTGATGTGATCATCCTCAACGACGTGTTGGAACACGTGATTGACGAACGCAAGACACTCAATGAAATGTGCAGGATATTAAGTCCAAACGGTTCCCTCATCATTACTACTCCGCATCGTGGGCTGTTCAGCTTCTTGGACACAGACAATTACACCTATCATCTGCGGGCCAAAATGCCGTGGCTCTACCGGTTTCTTTTCCGCGCTAAATATGGCAAGCCGCCAGCCACCGACATCAAACCCGGCTACGAACAACTTCACCGCCATTATACTTTTGGCGATCTCAAACAACTTTTGGATGAGTCGGATTTCAAAGGCAAATACACTATCGAAGCCGTGTTTCGCGGCGGTTTATTCATCGGCGTTTTTGCCAGTAACTTTTTTGAGTTGTTGAGCGTTTTTGTAGGGATAAAAATCGCAACCAAGTTGACTGGCTGGCTAAATCGGTTTGCTGCCCGCGATTACTTAATTTCCTACGGCTCGCTGGCTTATAACATAGGTATTCGCATTAAAAAACTATAGCCGGCCTGACCGAGTCTTGCATTGGTTTGGAGGAGTATAAAAATCACTGCTGCCGCTCCAATTTGGCCAAGTTCGGATTACATTTCCGCAAGGTCTTTTACGCAAAGAATTGCAGCCGCTTGATCCGGATAATTTTTGCTCCAAACGCATTGCCCTAGCAGCGAAATAATCCCCCAGAAGGCTGCCGGACGTTTCTTTAATGCGTGATATGCTCCACGCAAGCTCTTGGGGCCAAGCAAGCCAATGACGCGATAACCCAACTGCTCCATTTCCGCTGCTTCCCAGCCGGAAAGGTGTTCCTGTAAGTCATCGTTGCTCGCGTGGTGCTGTTCTAAAAAACCGCTTGGCGTAAAAAAAATTATCCGTTTTCTAGCAATCTTTTCCATGTCAGCAATCATTTTCAAACCGTCCGACTTGGGGAGATGCTCGATTACATCAAGCGCAATGCACGCATCAAATTGACCTGGTTGAAAATGTTTACAAAGATCGCGCACATCGCATTGCACCAATTCGTCATGTGTATTTTGACGCTTGGCCTCTGAAAATGAAGGTGCATAGCCCTCAGCACCGCAGGTCTGCGAAATTTCCAACTGCCTCAGGGTGGTCGTGACGCCGCAGCCGACATCCAATACGCTGTCGCAGCCTAACAATGCTTTTCTTATTGCCAGACGAACTAGTATGGCGTTTGGATCCACCCCCTGCCTTAAGAGCGACCAAGCTAAATTAATCCGGCTTTTCATATTTCACTAAAAAATCAATTTTAAATCAAAATCTTCACGGTAGCTTCCCAAGCACCGTTTTCGAGTCATACTCAGAGTCTTTCAACTTCGTTCCCAAGACAATGACTGTGCTGGACCATGAGGGAATCCATTCGGCCAGCCACGCGCCGCAGTCGCCCAATTTCGGAATATAAAAAGACGATCCGATACAGCGATCCACACTAAAATTGTGATTGCTCAAAGCCCACTTCGCCAAGCGCACAGTAAAATCTCGAAAGTGCGAGGCGCGATAACGCGCAGCGAACATGGGCGGTAAATCGGCGAAGATAAGCATCGCCACGCCAATCGGTGTGCGGATATTGGGAAAGGTGAACACCAGCCGGCCTCCGGGCTTGAGCACCCGGTTTAATTCGGATAACACCCAGTCAGTATTGACATAGTGTTTGATATTTTCCCCGCAGAACAAGACGTCAAACGTTTTGTCGGGATAGGGCAATGGATTTACTTCCAAATCTACCAGCACCGTCTTGAAACCCGCGCGGGCGGCAGCGCTCAACATTGGTGCCGAAATATCTGCACCGTGCAATTCGTGCCGCTTGGCGAACGGCGCAAGCATCGCTCCGTTGGCGCACCCCACATCGAGAATTTTTTGGCCGGGCGGAAACGCACCAATTATTTTACGCACCTTGTTTTCACGCGGGCCGGAACTGTCATACAGTTCTGGATCCATGTCGGCAGCCTGCACTTGAAGATCAGATGGTTTCATAAAAAGATTTTTTGGCGGATTAATGAGTGACGGAAACCCGTTGATTTACTTGACGAGTTTGGCCCAGGATGGCGGCAGGTTTTTGGCAACTTCGATGCCCTCGAACGACTGACCTTCGCGCGCACCAACTTTTTTCGCCCAGCCAGCCATTTGGTTCACACCTTCTGCGAGCGAGACATTTTTGATGAGGTCGCCGAAATATTGGTGAACTTTTTCGTGTGCGGAGTAGGCGTGGACAACTTCATTGCGCGCCTCAAGTTTTTTAATTTGCGGCGGCACCCCCATTGCCCCAGCGACGACATTTGCCAACTCCGCCACGGAATAAGGCTTGTCCGCGCCAACATTAAAAATCTGGTTATAACATACTGGCCGCGCGATGCTCGCGGCAATAATCGGCGCAACGTCATCAATAAAACTAAACGCGCGCGTCTGCGAACCGTCACCGAAAATCGTCATCGGCTGCTGCTGCATGATCTGGTTCATGAAAATGCCAATGACATTCCGGTAGCGGTCGCCGAGATTCTGGTTCGCGCCATAGACATTATGCGGACGAAAAATCACGTAGTTCAAGCCGAACATTTCATGCGCTTCCTTGAGGTCAAGTTCCACGGCATATTTTGCGATACCGTAAGGATCTTCCGGCTGCGGCACCGCGGCCTCGGTCATCGGCAACTGATTCCGGCCATAGACCGCAATGGACGAGGTGAACACAAAACATTTCACCGTGCCGGTGTTGACGGCAGCATTAATGAGATTGACGCTGCCGATGAGATTGTTCGTGTAATTGAACCGCTTGATGAAATGACTCAAACCTTCCGCCGCATACGCCGCAAGGTGAAAAATATATTCGAACTGATGTTCCGCGAACAACCGATTGACCAGTTCTACATCGTTAATTGAGCCTTCAATGAATTGAACTCCCGTCGGCACATGATCCCGAAAACCACCGCTCAAATCGTCCAACCCAAACACGCGATGCCCCGCCTGTAACAAATGTGCCGCGACGTGCGAACCGATGAAGCCAGCCACGCCGGTGACCAAAATCTTTGAACTCATGTGCGGAATTTATGCAAGACACCCGCGCGGAGCGATTCTTTTTTTTGAATAGTTTTTTCCGGCAACTGTCTTGACACTCATATCTAGTGCAACCAAGATAACGCCTTATTGACCGCCCATTTTCTTTTACGTTAAAACATGAATGTTCCCCCAAAAAAATTACCAGTGAAATCGCCCGCACTGGTCATAGCGGCAATGCTGCTCCTCATTCTATCCGTCCTGTTCTGGCGGAGTTTTGTCCCCGGCTATGTTCATTTCTCCAACGACGGACCGCTGGGACAACAAGCTGCGAAATGGATCCATCTCCCCGAGGGTTTCACCGGTTCATGGGACGATTTGAACGACACTGGTTTCAGCGGTGGGGCCTGGCCACTGGACGTGAACGGCCTTTTTCGCTGGCTACTCGGCCCGCTGTATTACGCCAATTTTTTTGCGCCCATCACCCTGTTCATGCTGGGCATGAGCGTCTGGGTTTTCTGCCGTCAGCTCAAACTTTCACCGCTCGCGGCCAGGCTGGGCGGACTCGCCGCCGCCTTGGGCGGAACTTTTTTTTGCACGGCCGGCTGGGGCTTGGGTGGCCAGCTTAATGCCTACTCAATGGACTTTTTGGCACTGGCACTCGTTGTCTCAAACACGCCGGACAAACCCCTGCTTGAACGCGGAATCAGGCTGGCATTAGCCGGCTTGGCCGTCGGGGTGAATATCATGGAGGCTGCCGACATCGGCGCGTTGTCGAGCATTTTAGTCGCGTCCTTTGTAATGTTCCATGCCGTCACCCAAGGCGCGGGATCTCTTTTTTTCCGTTGTGCCAAAGGGTGCGGTCAAATTTTCGTGATTGCGATTTTGGCTGGCTTCATTGCCGCCCAAACCATCACCTCACTGGTCAGCACCCAGATCCAAGGCGTGGCCGGCACCGCCCAGGATTCTGAAACAAAACTGCAACATTGGGATTGGGCCACGCAATGGAGTCTGCCAAAAACCGAAACACTCGGTGTGATCATCCCCGGTTTATTCGGCTACCGGATGGACACACCCAAGGATATGATGCCGCAGTTACAACCGTATTACGAAGGCGGCGTTTATTGGGGTGGCATGGGACGCAGCCCAGAAATAGACCGGTTCATTGACAGCGGCTCCACTGGCACAATGCCGACGGGCGTGATGCGTTTTTCCGGCGGTGGCAATTACTGCGGCATCCTCGTCTGCTTGCTGGCGGCGTGGACTATCGCCCAATCGCTGCGAAAAAAAGATTCACCTTTCACTGACGCGCAGAAAAAAATGATTTGGTTCTGGACTGCGGTGTTGGTGATTTCGCCGCTGCTGGCGTGGGGCAGGTTTGCCCCACTGTTTTATGGCACGCTTTACCGTCTGCCGTATTTTTCCACCATCCGCAACCCAGCCAAGTTTATGATTTTCTTTAGTTGGGCGGCGGTTGTCCTTTTCGCCTATGGCATCCATGCTTTGAGCCAGCGTTATCTCTCAAAAACAGCGGCCAAGCCGACCAACCTCGTTACGCAGCTCCAAAACTGGTGGGTGCGCGTCAGCACTTTTGACCGCAAGTGGACATTCGCCTGCGCCGCCATTCTCGGCGGCAGCGTCATCGGTTGGCTGGTTTTTGCGGGCGAAAAACCCAGCTTCGTAAGTTATCTCAAAAAAATGGGCTACCCGGATGACGTGCTCGCCAATCAAATTGCGACCTTCAGTCTTGGACAAATCGGCTGGTATGTGGCGCTGTTGGCAATGGCGTTGTTGATGATTGTTCTCATAATCGCTGGTTATTTTACTGGGCCACGCGCCAAAATCGGCGGTGTTTTGCTCGGTGCTTTTCTGGTATTCGACTTGAGCCGCGCGGATTTGCCTTACGTCATCCATTGGGATTACAAACAAAAATATGAAGTCGGCACGCTCAATCCCGTTGTGGAATTCCTGCGCGAAAAACCTTACGAACACCGCGTGGTAGCGTTGCCGTTCCGCGCGCCTGAGGGTTTGGAATTGTTTGACCAACTCTATCGCATCGAATGGATGCAGCATCACTTTCCGTATTACAACATTCAATGTCTCGACTGGATACAGATGTCACGCATCGCGGCGGATTTGAAAACTTATCTCGAAGCGCTTTCCCCGCACGGCACTGCGGAATCCGCACAGCTCTTTGCGCGGCGCTGGCAACTTTCCAACACACGCTACCTGCTCGGCCCCGCCGGTTACCTCGAAGTGATGAACCAGCAACTGGATCCGGCACAACATCGTTTTCGCATCGCCCAGCGTTTTGAAATCGCGCCCAAGCCCGGCATCCTCAATCCGCAACGGCTTGAAGAACTCACCGCCGTTCCAGCCGAAAATGGTCGCTACGCACTCTTTGAATTCACCGGTGCCCTGCCCCGCGCCAAACTGTATGCCAACTGGCAGGTCAGCACCAACGACGCGGCCAATTTAAAAACACTCACCGATCTGGATTTTGACCCGGCCAAAACCGTCCTGATTTCCACACCGCAACCCGATTTGCCATCCGTCGCGACGAATGAAAATTCCGGCACGGTGGAATTTTCCAGCTATGCGCCGAAGAAAATTATTTTCACGGCGAACGCCACCGCGCCTTCGGTGCTGCTGCTGAATGATAAATTCGATCCACACTGGCGCGTGACGGTGGACGGCAAACCAGCGGAACTGCTGCGCTGCAATTATCTGATGCGCGGCGTCCAAGTGCCTCCCGGTCAGCACGCGGTGGAATTTGATTTCAGCCTGCCGAGCAAACCGATGTATGTAACGCTGGCCGGCTTCGGAATCGGCCTCGGTCTGTGCGGCTATCTGTTATTGAAAACCCGTCGCGCGCCAGCCAATCCCGCGAGCTAAACTTTCAAATGAAAAAACGCCGTTGCCGGAATCTTTCGGCAACGGCGTTTTTGTTGTTCAAATTAATCAGGATTCCTGCAAATGATCGGCGAGACTCTGCCACTTCTTGTTCCCGTCCACTTCGCGCGTGTAGTTATTGTCCATGACCGCGCCTTCGTAGCGTTCCAATGAACCGCTCGCGCGCAGCGTATGCAACGGCGTGCCTTCGATTTCCGCCGTGCCGGAAATCTGTTTTGAATTCAGCGGCAAGCCGTTCGCGAACGCCAGCGTTTCTTTAATTTGTTCCGGTGTTTCACCGGGCAAACCAATGGTAAAGGTGCCGTGCACCGCCATGCCAAGTTTGCGGAGGTGGTGAACGACATTTGCCGCATATTTCAAATCCAGATGTTTATTGACGATTTTATCCACGACATATTGGCTGCCGCTTTCAAAACCGAGCTTCACACCGTAACAACCACTCTTCTGCATTTCCGCCCAGGTTTCCATCTTGATGGTGTCAGCGCGGCACATGGCGGACCAAGGAATGCCGATCCGCCCCATCATTTCACACATCTCAATGGTGTGCTGATTGCCGAGGTTGAAGGTGTCATCGTCAAAATAAAGCGACTTGTAGCCGTATTTTTTGATGAGATGACGGATGAACGGCTCCAGCGTCTCGGCCGTGTAATAACGGACGGTGCGTTTGGATTCGCCGTTCGGATCGTTGCCGGTCATCGCCGCCGGCCACACGCAGAAAATACATTTGTAAGGGCAACCACGGCTCGCCCAGATTTGCGCCTGCGGCAATTTTACCCCGCGCGGATTGCGGTCATAATACGCAGTGGCCACCGCCTCGTCATATTGCGGCCACGGCGCGCTGTTCATTTCGGCTACCGTCAGCAAATTGTGTTCAAGAATGCCGGTCTTGCCATTCACGACTTCGACGGCGGCCTTTTCGTATTCGCCCTTGATACAAGCGGTGACGGGCAAGGTATCTAGAATTTCCTGCGCCTTGATGGCTGTGATGGGACCGCAAACGACGATTTTTGTCTTGGGCGACAGGTCGTGAATTTTGCGAATGGTGCGCGAATCCTCTTCCCAACTTGGCGTGGCCGATTCCACGAAAATAAAATCAAACTGCTTTTCGCGAATGTAATCCCAATAACGTTCGTAGGATTCCCGCCGCGCAATGCTGTCGCGCAACTCGACGGTTGCGCCGGTAAACTTGGCAACGTAGGACGCCGCATACGTCATGAAAAACGGCATCGGCAGATACTCGAACGGCGCGCGCCAGTTCGGAAACGAATAGCTCTGATATGTGAACGGCCAGCGCGATCCAGCGCGCACACCCGCGCGGCGAACCGGCAGGATGCCCCACTTCGTCTCGTTCTTTTCCCACCAAGGCGGGTTGGAGAATAATACTTGTGCATTCATGCGTTGAATTATAGTCTCACGCCGCTCATTAAAGTCAAACATCGTTTCGCCGACGACGCAAAATCGCCAATGATTTCAAACCTTTTAGCCGCATGACCAACGTGCAGCCGGCAGCCCAAGCCCGGAAGAAATCCATCCTCTTTTTGAACCATAATTGGCGCGCGCGCGCCACTTACTTCCGCAATTTCAACTTCGCCCGCATCCTCGCGCGGCTCGGCTGGGATGCGACCGTGATGACCACCTCGCCGCAACGTTCGCTGCGCGTCGTCGAATCTTTTGACCGTGGCGTGCGCGTCATCGAAATTCCGTGGTTCCTTTCCAACCTGCGCTACGGCGCAACCGGCTGCTGTCCGTATGATATTTTCCGGCGCGCACTAAAAATGTTTGGCCAACGCTACGATGTTTATTTCGTTTCCGACCATTTGCCCAATGTTTCCATCCCTTATTGGTTCGCCAAAAAAAAACATCCCGACGCGCTATTCGTTTCCGATTGGGCAGATTTGTTTACCGACGGCGGTGTGCACGGTCATTTGAACCGCTCCATCACCAAACCGGCTCACGACTTGAGCCACCGGCTCGAATACGGCATCAAACGCGCCACCGATTTGTGCACCGTTACGTCGCGCCCGCTCCTGAAAAAATTGATCAACGAAGTCGGCGTTTCCGCTGAACGCACTTTGATGATCCCATCCGGCTGTGACACCGAAGTGCCGCCGCCGCCGGCGCGCGAAGCGGCGCGCAAACAACTTGGCCTGCCTGCCGACGCCCTCATTATCGGCCGCACTACCAGCACGAATTACATGTTTAAAGCGGAAATCCCCGCTTACCTGAACTTGTGGGAACGCTTTAAAAAATTGACCGACCGCGAACTGCTTTTTTATTTCGTCGGCCCATGCAAACAGGAAGATTACCCGCAAATTTTTCGTTCTAGCTTTCCCGTTCGCAACACCGGCCGCGTGCCGGCGGCGGAAGTCGCCACGCACCTCGCCGCCTGCGACCTTTTCGTGATGATCGAAGACGACAAACCGTTCAATCATTTTCGTGGACCGATTCGCCTCAACGATTATCTCACCGTCGGTCGCCCGCTCGTTTGCAACTCCATCGGCGACCATGTGCCCACGCTCAAGGAACACAACGCCTGCGTCATTTATGACGATTTCACTGCGCCAAACACCGCGCTGGATAAAATCCTAACGGATGCAAACGAACGCGAAGCGATGGGCAAACGCGCCCGCGCGCTTGCGGAAAATGAATTGAACTGGACGACGCTTGGCAAAAAACTCGACGATTTTCTGCGCGAAAAAGGCCGCGCTAAATTGGAACGCGCCTGACCGGATTCAAAGTCCCGTCGGGTGGTCCAGAAATTCCCACGGCACGCGAAATTTTTGGGAAAGTTCGGCGGCGAGCGCCTTCACCCCGAACGTTTCCGTCGCGTAATGGCCGCCGTAAAAAACATTCAATCCCAATTCTTCAGCCAGCGCAAAGGTCCAATGCGGACCTTCGCCGGTGATGAACGTATCCACGCCTTCGGCCACCGCTTGTTTTAATTCCGCACCCGCGCCGCCGGTGACCACGCCGATTTTTTCGCAAAGATTTTTTCCGCCGGGAATTATTTTTGGTTTCACGCCGGTCGCGCGTTCTAATCTTTTTGCCAACTCGTCGCGCGAAATTTTCGTCTGCGTTTTCAAGCCGATGTTTTGGCCGTGGCTCGCAAAAAACGGCTTGGCGTTTTTCAATCCGAGCGCGGCGCAAAGCTGGGCGTTGTTGCCGAGTTTGGGGTGCGCGTCGAGCGGCAGATGCGAGCTGTAAACGGCGAGGTTATTTTTGAGGAGCAATTGCAGCAGCTCGTATTTTTTGCCCGTCCACGGCTGCGCAGGCGACCAAAATAATCCGTGATGGACGATGAGCAAGTCCGCTTTCGCAGCGATGGCAAGTTTCACCGTGGCAAGACTAGCGTCCACGGCTGCGGCAATTTTGGTGACGGTGCCGGAAGCATTTGCCACCTGTAATCCATTCACCGCACCGGCGTAATCGCCAATTTCTTGAGTGCGGAGAATTTTGTCGCAGTGAGTGACGATGGCTGCAAGCGCGGTTTTCGACATGGCGCGATGAAAGCAAATTACCGCGAAACTACAAGCGAGAATCAGCTGTGATAACCGGCGGGCTTCATGAACATCGTCGTGTCGCCGCTCGGCGCGGCATCGGCGTGACGAATCATGGCCTGACACATGGTTTGATGAATGCTGAACGGCGAACCGTGGAGCTGATAGCCGGCGCGCAATTTACGGTTTACCTTTTCGGCAAAAAGATGAAAACCGGCGTGGTAATCGTCTTCGCTGCTGACGACTACGATGTAATCGGCTGCGCCGTGCGCAACCGCAGCTGGCGCATGTGCGGTGTGTGTCATAAGGGTTAAGGAAATTTAGCACCGTCAGCATAACCGGCAAATAAAATCTAGCTGTTGCCCCGAATGCCTTCGTGCGGCAAAATTATATTTCATGGTTCGTCCACCCACAGAATTGGGTTCCCTGCGTTTCAGCCGCCTTGAAAAAGAGCGGCTGTTGCTTGCGCTTGCCTTTTCCTTGCTCGCGCACTTGGGCGTCTGGGGCGGTTACGAGGCGGAAAAAAAAACTCACTGGCTGAAAAAACTTTTTCCGCCTGCGCATCATCGGTTGGTGGCTTTGCCGCCCAAACAGTTGGCACAAAATATTGACCCGACGATTTTTCTCGACGTGTCGGAAGCGTCCGCCGACGCGCCGAAACAGGCGAAGTATTATTCCGATAAAAATTCGCGCGCGGCCAATTCGGACGCAAAGCTAGATTCCAATCAGCCGAAGTTAGACGGCAAACAGAAGTTCATGCCCAAGACCGAAGACGCGCCGCGCCCGACCAAAGCGAAGCCCGTCACGCCCACACCGCCACAAAAACCGGTTGAAGAAAAACCGCAGGAAACGAAACCGGCAACGGCGTTGAATCCGGGTGCAGGAGAATCGGGCAAGCCGACCGACACGCCGACGCTAGACGAAAAACCGCCGACACCAGAACGACCGCGCACGTTGAAGCAAGCTATGGCTTTACAGCCGTCCAGCCAGCTTGCTGGGCAGCAGATGCAGCAGGACGGCGGCGTGAAACGTGTGGCGTTAAAATCATCTTTGGATGCGATGGCGACACCATTTGGTGATTACGACCGCAAGATTGTAGAAGCGATTAGTCAGCGCTGGTATGATTTGCTGGACAGCCAGCAATTCGCTGACAGCCGCACGGGCAAGGTGACGGTTTATTTTCATTTGAATCCCGATGGCGCGGTCACGGAATTAAAAACCACCGCCAACGCGGTGGGCGATGTGCTTGGATATATTTGCCAGGAAGCTATCCAGCAAGCTGCGCCGTTCGGTAAATGGCCCTCGGATATGCGCCGGATGGTCGGCACAAATTACCGGGAAATCACTTTCACCTTTTACTATTATTGATTTAACTTTGGCGGCGAAAATTTATTTATGGAAAATGCTGTTTATGTTTTGCTCGGTATAACCTCAGTCGTGTGCGTGGCGGTGATTGGCTGGCGCGCGTGGATGTTGCGGTGGAATAGTGTCGTGCCACCAGAACTCGTCACGGCGCTAGCGGATTGCCGCTCACGCGAGGATGCAAAGAATGTCCGCAGCCTGTGCGAAAAAAATCCGTCGCCGCTCGGTCGCCTCATCCGCCTCACAGTTGATCGGTTGGACTGGCCGAAGGATGACAACATTGATTCGCTCGAAACGGCCGCACGTCATGAAATCGTTCATCTCGAGCGCGGGCTGGTCGTGCTGGAAGTCATTGTCGGCATCGCACCGCTGCTCGGTCTCGTCGGCACGATTGCGGGCATGATGACGGTGTTTGGCGACCTCGGCCAAACCGGATTGAACGACGCAGCGAAACTAGCGCAGGGTATAGCGCTGATTTTGCGCGCGACGCTAGCGGGTTTGCTCATCGCGATTCCGTCGCTGATTTTCTGGAGTTACTTCAGCAAAAAAGTCGAGGTGCTGGCAGTGGAAATGGAAACGCTGTGCGATGAATTCATCCGCCGCCAATATCGTAAATGAAATTTCTCGTCCGCAAACGCCGCACTGCGCCCGCCGTCATCATCGTCGCGTTGATTGACGTGCTGGTGGTTTTGCTGATTTTTCTGATGGTGACGACGACGTTCAAGCAACAGCCATTACTCAAGCTGGCGTTGCCGGAATCGGCTTCGGCGCAGAAATCCGGCGCGGAGGAACATCCGCCGCTGGTGGTGAATATTGATGCCGACGGCCATTTTCGCTTCGGCGAGAAGAATGTGCCCATGACGTCAGATCAGTTGCGGGGACAGTTGCGGGGAGAGGCAGCGAAGAATGCGGAGGTGAAGCTCGCCATTCGCGCTGACAAAAAAGCCCCGTGGGCCAGTATCGTAACCGTCATGGATCTCGCGAAAGAAGCGAATATCAAAGCATTGAGCGCGTTTACCAAAGACGCAAACAAGTCAGGGAATTAAAAATTATGCGAACGGTTCAATCCGTTTTATGCCGCATATAGATGGGCTTCATCGGCGGATTATCGGGATAAGTAGCGAGCAAATCGGAAATCCGCATCAGCATCCACGGTTGGCGATAGTTGTTCCCGTTCTTGGTGAAAACAATGTCGTCAGCCAGAAACACGGCGGAATGTTTGATTTCATTTTTCGCATTCATCAGCAGCAGAATGTCGCCGTATTGGGAAGGCGCGGCGATTTGATAAAAGTTTTTCTGGATGTATTGCACGGCGTAGGCCGGATCGTTGAAACGGTTGTCAGGCGTCTCGTTGCTAAAATTAAAGGTGCTCCAGTGACAGTCCATCGTCGGCTCGCCTGGTTGCGGTGGCAGCGGAAAAGTGTAGAGCCGGTCGCGCGCAAATTTTGGCAGCAGGTAAAGCAAACTGATATTGCCGCCTTCGGGCAGTTGCTTAAGCGATTCGAGCAACGGGCGGATATCGGTGAAGCGGACGTTAGGCATATTGCCCCAGTAGGCGGCAACTTTATCAATGTCCGTATCGGGTTTGACGACGAGACGGGCCAGCACGGCCGATTGACGCGAGAGGGCGCGCGTCAGCGCGATGCGCCGCTCGTTGGTCGGAATTTGGTTAAGTAGAAATTGGTAGTCGGCAAGCTGCTGCGCACTGCCATTGGGATACACAAGCCGCTTCAACAACGCTACGTCATCGGGATTTAGTCGCCCGTCAGCGTAAATAGATTCGACCGTTTCGCTCGGAAAAATATAAGGATAATCCAGATACAAATTGACGTTTTGCCCCGCAAGCAAAGGGTAAAGCTTCTGTCGAGTTGCGGGATTGAGTGAAAAAAGGAAGCTGGCGGAGGGTGTGAGCTGTGTGCCTAAATTGTTTTCTTTACTGTCCACCAAGGCGGCAGAGGCTTGTGCTTCGGTTAAACCATTTTTTACCAATAAATCTTTTACGGCTGTTGGCTTGAGGCCATTGAATGTCCAGACTTCCGGTTGCGGATCGGTGACTTCATCTGTGAGGTATTCCGCCGGACGTTCCAACGAAATATCGCGTAATAGCAATTCACCCCAGGCGCCGACATGCACAGAACTAGTCTTGTCTTTTGGGTTCACCGCAAATGAATCTGATAGTTTTGGCAGGTTCACCACCGTCAGTTTGTATGTGATAAATGATGTGCCAGCAATCAGCGCCAGGGTGAAAATAATCAAGCCGGCCAAGGTGAATTGAAACACGTTGGTCGCGGCGGCGGACTCCGATTTACACGACCGTTTCATAGTGAAACCGCCGGCAAAACTCCGGTTGGGCTAGGAGAAAAGAAAAAATAAATCACAATTGTCCAGCAGGACGCTGGCACGATAGCAAAAGTTTCAGTCACCACAAAGAAAAAGTAACCCATTGGTTACTAATTCACAGAATCACTATGGCTTAAACGAAGAAAGGCAGGAACCAGCTGCTTGAATTCCTGCCTTGCGAATTTAATTTTGCCTTGGCGGCTTGGCGTTTAATTTTACTTCAACAACTCCTCCGCGATCTGCACCGCGTTGAGCGCCGCGCCTTTGAGCAATTGGTCGCCACTGACCCAGAAACACAGGCCATTGTCCAACGCGCAGTCCAAACGGATACGACCGACTTCGCAATTATATTGCTCCGTCGTGTTGAGCGGCATCGGATATTTTTTATTCTCAGGCTCGTCCACGACATCGAGGCCGGGCGCTTTTTTTAGAACCGCGCGGGCGGCTTCCACCGTGACTGGCTTTTCAAATTCTGCGCTCACCGCAATGGAATGCGAGCGATACACCGGCACGCGCACGCACGTCACACTCGCGCGAAAATTCGCGTGGTGCATGATTTTGCGGCCTTCGTTTTCCATCTTCATTTCTTCCTTCGTGTAACCGCTCGGCAGAAATGAATCCACGTGCGGCAGCACGTTGAACGCGATTTGATGCGGATAAACTTCCTTCGTCACCGGCTTTTTGGTGACGATCTGTTCCACTTGCCGCTCCAATTCTTCCAACGCCTTCGCGCCCGTGCCGCTCACGGCTTGGTAGCTGGAAGCAAAAATGCGCTTCACGCCGAACGCCTGATGCAACGGATACAGCGCCATGAGCGTGATGGCCGTGGTGCAATTCGGATTGGCGATGATGCCTTTGTGTTTCTTCACGTCGGCGGCATTAATTTCCGGCACGACGAGCGGAACGTTGTCGTCTTGGCGGAACACGCTGGAATTATCCACGACCACGCAGCCAGCTTTGACAGCGGCGGGCGCAAATTCTTTGGAAATGCTGCCGCCCGCGCTGAACAGCGCGATGTCAATGCCGGCAAACGAATCCTTCGTCAGTTCCGTCACGGTGATGTCCTGTCCGCGAAATTTCAATTTCTTGCCAACCGAACGGGCGGACGCGAGCAAGGTGAGTTTGCCCACGGGAAAATTTCTTTTTTCCAGAGTCTTGATCATCTCGATGCCGACTGCGCCGGTCGCGCCGACAACTGCAACGTGCGGATTACGATTCATAATTGGCCGGACAATTTATCAGAAAACCGGCAACCGTCAATCGCCCGCCAACTTACCCGACCAAAAAACTTTTGCTTTGCGATTGACCGGCAACGCGGGTTGTGTCGAAATGATAGAACATAGTAATTTTGCCCAGATGCCGAGAACGCCAATCAAAAACGGGAACGGGACGCCACGCACCGGCGCCAATAAATACGACGCGCACCACAAGGTTTTGTCGCAGACTTACGGCGCGTTCGCCGATTTGCGCCGCGAACTTTCCGATTCCAAAACCACCGTCAACGAGCGCGAAGACATCCTGAAAAGTTTCGCGACGTGCCCGGATTCGCAACGCTCGTGGCTGCTGCTCGAAGATTATTTCGAAAAACTTTCGCTCTCGCGCCGCGATTTTCCCGCGACCGATTGGTGGACAAAATTGCTCGCCGCCACCGGCAAAGCGCGCTTGGAAGAACTGGCGTTTTTATTTTTGCGCGCCAAACGTTCCGTGCCGCCGGAACTCCAGCCGCACGCCAATCCCGACCGTTTCGCCCGCGCCGAGGAAGCCGAACAGGAATTGCAGCTCGTCAAGGAATTGGAAAACTGGCTTTCGCCGCCCGCGCCGCTGCACCTCGACACGCCGCGCGCGACCTTGCGCGTCGTCTGCAAACCGCAGCCGGACGAACAGGAACCGTCGCGTTACCGACTCGCCATTCAATTTCTTTTGCTGCGTCCGCGCACCGGCGAAAAAGCGCGTTCGCTGCACGACCTTGTTGACCTTGTCGTCCGCGCCGCGCACGAGCAGGAACTGTTCACGCCTTGGGATTGGGAATTTATCCAGTGGATTTACGAAACGCACCGCGAACGCGCAAACAACGCCACGACGCTGCTGCTTTCCGACGCCGAACTGTTGCAATGGCTCGCGCGCTGGGGCAACACCGACCGACTCGAATCCGCCGCGAATGGCAAACCGATTTTTTTCCACGGCCACATCGTCGCGCTGACGCCGCATCTCGAAAACGGCACGCAGGAACTTTCTTTTACGCACCGCATCGCGCTGCCGGATGGAAATAATCATTCCGTCGCGGACGCAAAATTTTTCAACCGCCAGTCGCCCGTCGCGCTCGTCGGCAATGAATTTTTCCTTTTACGCAACGCGCCGCCCACCGGCGTCCTGAAATTTCTCGCGCAAAAACCTTCCGTGCCCGTGCGCAAATTGAGTCACCGATTGCTGTTGCATTTGCGCAAGACGCAAACGAAGCACGGTGTGGATTGGGAACAACTTTGCGTGGCACACGCCGCTGCACCGCAATTTGTTTTTGAATTGCTTGATGACACCGTGCGCCTGCGTTTGCTTGCCACGAGCGCGCGCGACAAGAGCACGTGGGTCTGGAGCGGTCACGAATGGACGCCGCATAATCGCCCTGTCAAATCAGGCGAAAAACCGGAAATTCTCGACGACCCGCGGCTGGATCCGGCGATTCAATGGCTGCGCAAACTGGATTGGTTCATGCAGGAACCTGGTTTGTGGATTGGCGACGCGAATGAAAATTTTCTTGGTTCGCTGGCCGACGCGTGGGCATCCAAACCGCACGATGCGGAATTTCTCGGCAACAGTGCGTTCCATCGTTTGTTCCTCACGCCGCGCGCGCTCAAGCCGCGGCTCGTTGTCAAAGGCAGCGGCATTGATTGGTTGTCCGTTTCAGCCGAATGGGAAGCGGAAGGGCTCAAACTTTCCAAAGCGGATTTGGAACGGCTCGCCGCCGCGACGAGTCGCTTCGTCAAATTGCCGAACTCCGGCTGGGTTGAACTCGACACGAACGCCGTGCAGGGCGCGCACGAAGCGATGGCTGACATGGGCGTGGATGGTCTCATCGCCGTGCCACAAAAGGTCGGGCTCGAACACGTAGCGCATCTCGACGAAAATGGATTGCAACGCTTCGTGGATTCGCCGGAAGCGATGGCCTTGCGCGAGCGTGTCCGCGATTTCAAAGGCGTTCCCTCTGCTGAATTGCCGAATTCGTTGCAGGCGGAATTACGTCCGTATCAAAAGGACGGATTTGATTTTCTCGCGCATCTCGTTCAAGTCCGACTTGGCGGCATTTTGGCCGACGACATGGGTCTTGGCAAAACACTGCAGACGCTGACATGGCTGGCGTGGTTGAAAGAGCAGAACAAAAAAAATCCCAAGCCGTCGCTGGTGATTTGCCCTGCGTCGGTGCTGCACAACTGGCGGCGCGAGGCGGAGAAATTTACGCCGGACATGAAGGTGCTCGTGCTCGAAAGTGGCGCGGCGCGTCACAATTTGCGGAAACAAATTCCGCAGCACGACATCATCGTCACGAACTACGCGCTACTGCGGCGCGATTTGGAAGAATTTCACAAGTTCAGTTTCCGCGCGGTGATTTTGGACGAAGCGCAGTTCATCAAAAATCCCGGCGCGCAGGTCACGCAGTCGGTGAAACAGTTGAAGTGCGAAAATAAAATCGCACTCACGGGCACGCCGCTGGAAAATCGCCTGCTCGATTTGTGGAGCATCGTGGATTTCATCCAACCGGGTTATCTCGGCAATCAGGAACAGTTCCTCGACACTTACGAACCGAAAGGTGGCGAAAATGCCGAAGCCGAACAACGCATCGCGCGCCGGCGCTTGTCCGCGAAATTGCGTCCCTTGCTACTGCGTCGCTTGAAGAAGCACGTCGCGAAAGATTTGCCCGACCGCATCGAGGAACGTCGCGATTGTCCGTTGGGCGAAGATCAACGCATGCTTTATCTCGCCGAATTGCGTCGCAGCCGCGACCAGGTGATGAAGGCCGTCGAGACGCAGGGCTTGAATAAATCGAAAATGCACGTTCTCGCTGCGCTCACGCGGTTGCGTCAGGTTTGTTGCCATCCCGCGCTGGTCGGCAATGACACGGCCAGCGGCAAGACGGACACGTTGTTTGAATTGCTCGATCCGCTCATCGCGGACGGACAAAAAGTTTTGGTGTTCTCGCAGTTTGTGCAGATGCTCGAGCTGTTGCAGAAAGAATGCAAGGCGCGCAACATCCACACGCATGTCCTCACCGGCCAGACGAAAGATCGTCAATCGGTCGTCAACGAATTCCAGAAAGAAAGCGGTGCGTGTGTATTCCTGTTGAGTTTGCGCGCCGCCGGAACGGGTTTGAATTTGACGAACGCCAGCTATGTCGTGCTTTACGATCCATGGTGGAATCCGGCGGTTGAAGCACAGGCGATTGACCGTTCACATCGCATTGGTCAAACGCAAACCGTCAATGCTTACCGACTCATCGCGCCCGGCACGGTCGAAGAAAAAATTTGGGAGCTGCAACAGAGCAAGGCCAAGACGATTGCGGATGTGCTCGGCGAAGAAGGTTTCGCCCGCAGCCTTACGGCGGTGGATTTGGAATATCTGTTCGCGGAAGATTAATCTACCGACGGATCCAGCCGCTTGTCCGGCACGAGATACTTGCGGACGTAGTCGTGAACGGCATTTTCCAGGGAAGTGACCGGTTCGGCGTAACCCGCACCGCGCAACCGTAGCAGATTTGCTTGAGTGAAGTATTGATACTTGTCGCGAATCACTTCCGGCATCTCGATGAATTTGATGACCGGACGTTTTTTTGTGGCGGTAAAAACTGCGTTCGCCAGATCAATCCACGTGCGTGCCTGACCAGAGCCGATATTGAACAAGCCGTTTGCGCGTGGCGTCGCGGCGAGATGCAGCGTCATCGCCACGCAATCTTTGACGTAAAGAAAATCGCGCTTCGACTCGCCATCTTTGTAATCCTTGCGGTAGCTCTTGAATAATTTAATCACGCCTTCTTTCTGCACTTGCGCAAAACTTTTGTGGACGAGCGAGCGCATGTCGCCCTTGTGATCTTCGTTTGGACCGAAGACGTTGAAAAATTTGAGGCCGCAAATCTTATTGAGAAAACCCGCGCGCTTGGCGTGCAAATCAAAAAGATGCTTTGAATAGCCATACATGTTGAGCGGCCGCAACGTGTCGAGCGCCGACTCGTTATCTTCCATGCCCTGCGAGCCATCGCCATAAGTGGCGGCGGACGACGCATAAACGAAACGCACTTTGTTTTCCAGCGACCAATGCGCGAGGTCCTTCGTGAACTGGTAATTATTTTTGGCGAGAAACGTCGCGTCTTTTTCCGTCGTGGCCGAGCACGCGCCCATGTGCAAAACCAAATCAAATTTCCCTAGCGCGCCACTTTGCAAACGTGATTGCAAGTCGGCGGCCTCGACATAATCAGCGAAGCGCAATGGCGTGAGGTTGCGCCATTTTTCGTCCGTGCCGAGAACGTCGCAAACAACGATGTTATCGCAGCCGCGCCGGTTCAGCGCCCAAACGAGTGCGCTGCCAATGAAACCAGCGCCGCCCGTGACCAGGACGCGCGCGTCAGAAAAATCATTGGGCTTCATAAAAATTACCAGCCGAGGACGTGGGCGAAGATCAGCGGCGCGACGATGGTGGCGTCGGATTCAATGATGAACTTCGGCGTCTTCACGCCCAGTTTGCCCCAGGTGATTTTCTCATTAGGCACGGCGCCGCTGTAGCTGCCGTAGCTCGTGGTCGAATCGCTAATCTGGCAGAAATAACCCCAGAGCGGAACGTTCGTGCGCAGCAAATCCTGATGCAGCATCGGGACGACGCAAATCGGGAAGTCGCCGGAAATACCGCCGCCAATCTGGAACATTCCCAGCGTGCTCTTCTTGGTGGCGGTCTTGGTGTAATGCTCCGCGAGCCACGTCATGTATTCGATGCCGGTGCGGACGGTGTGGACATTTTTGATTTCGCCACGAATGACGGCGGCGGCATACATGTTGCCGAGCGTCGCGTCTTCCCAACCGGGAACGACGATGGGCAAATTTTTCTGCGCTGCGGCGAGCATCCAGGAATTTTTCGGATCAATCTGGTAATACTTCTCGTATTTGCCGGAGAGCAAAACCTTGTAGAAAAATTCGTGTGGGAAGTAGCGTTCGCCTTTTTTATCGGCGTCGGTCCAGACTTCGAGCATAGCTTTTTCCATGCGACGCATGGCTTCGCCTTCGGGAATGCATGTGTCGGTCACGCGGTTCATGTGGCGATTCAGCAAGTCCTGTTCGTCTTCCGCCGTCAGCGAGCGATAGCCGGGCACGCGTTCGTAGTAATCGTGCGCGACGAGATTGAAAACATCTTCTTCCAAATTCGCGCCGGTGCACGTAATCAAATGCACTTTGTCCTGACGAATCATTTCCGCGAGCGACAAACCGAGTTCCGCTGTGCTCATCGCGCCACCGAGCGTAATCATCATTTTGCCGCCGCCCTTGAGATGCGCGACGTAACCCTTCGCGGCGTCCACGAGCGACGCGGCGTTGAAGTGGCGATAATGGTGCTGGATGAATTGCGAAACGGGTCCGCCGGTGAGTGGAGTCGGTTTGGTCTGCTTTTTCTTGGCCATAGTTTTGAAAATTATTTCCACAAACGATACGCGAGCGGACGTGAATTCCAATCTCAAATTGAAGTAGAATTGAATCTCACGCAAAGACGCCAAGGCGCAAAGACCATAAAAATTAAGCTCAAATTCTTTTCTACCTTTGCGGCTTGGCGTCTTTGCGTGAGATTTTCCGAGGCCAAATTTATTGCACCGCCACCAAATCCGGTTGCGCCTGCGAGATGCCACCCTTCACATTGCCCGCAAACTTGGCGCGGATGATGACGTTGTGCGTGCAAGTCGTATTGTTGACGCGGAAGGCCGCGCCGCCGCAGTTCATCGCGATGAGATTCGTGAAGGAATTATAGACGCACTCGGTCTGCGGTGCCGGCCCCCAGCCTTGCGCGGTCTGCGTTTCAGAATGCGCCATGAAGACGCCGTGATGATGGCTGTTGTGAATCGCGACGTTGTAAAAATTATTCTCGCGACTCGCGCGCATGAAGATGCCAAGGTCGTTTGCATTCAAAACCGCGTTACTGATGACGTTGTGATTGAACGCGAGATCGAGCGAAATGCCCGCGCCGGGATTGTCATGCAAATTGAGATCCGCAAAAAAACTATCCGTCGTCAGGTAACACGCGAGGCCGTCAAACTCGTTGTCGAACGCATTCAAATCACGCACGGTCAAACGCGCCACACCAAGCGTCGTGACCAAACCACCAGAGCGATTGCGCGCCGTGGTGACATGCTCCACCGCCGAATCGCTCACGCTCTGAATCGTGATGCCGTTATTGCGGATGTCCGCACCTTCGCCGGAAAGTTTCCACAATTCGCGCTGCTGATGCTGGCGATTGCCGTCAATGAACAAATCACTGACGCGAAGATTTTTTATAGTTTTCTGTGGATGATTGACTGGTTCACCCATGATGATGACCGGGCAATTTGCATTATCCGCCAGCAATAAAACCGTCACCACGCCGGAGCCGCGCAAGGTTTGCGAATCGCGCTGCAAAACGATGGGTTGGTGAATCTCAAATTTTCCGGCAGGCAAAACCACTTCACCACCGCTAACCGGCAAAGCGTCGAGCGCGGCTTGGATTTGGCGATCCGAAACGCCAGCGCTCAAATGGATCACGGCCGGTTCGGCAACCGGCGGTTGCGAGGCGGTCAGACCAAGTTGCGGGGAGAGCAAAAGCCAAAGGATTACGGCGATTTTTCCCGGCGAGCCGGTTCCGACCGTCTGATTGAAGTTCGTTTTCATAACCAACGAGACCTTGCGACCAATCAGTGTTTACAACCCAATTTCGTCCAATAATAAAATTCGTCCAGTAAATAATTCAGTTTTCGTAATAAATTTTTTTGATCAACTAATGACCTCTGCCCGCAATTTTTCGCCCGCAAAATGAAAATTGCCATTCCGTTTCCGGTTTCCCAACGCCGCGGAAGCGGTTATGCTCCGCGCGAAATTTATGCCGACCAAAAAAATTTCCGCCACCGCCACGCCCGCCGAACTCGGTTTTACTTTTCCCGCCGAATGGGAAAAGCACGAGGCGACGTGGCTCGGCTGGCCACACAACGCGAGCGACTGGCCGGGGAAATTTGAAATCATCCCGTGGGTTTACGGCGAGATGGCGCGGAAAATTTCGGCCGGCGAAAAAATCAATCTCATCGTGCGCCATAAAAAAGATGAAGCGCATGCGCGGCATGTTTTCAAACACGTCGGCGTGGATTTGCGGAAAATAAAATTCATCACGCATCCGACGAATCGCGGCTGGACGCGCGATACCGGCCCGATTTTCGTGAAGCGCAAGGACGAGACCGCCATCGTCCACTTTCACTTCAACGGCTGGGCCAAATACGACAATTGGCGCAAGGACACGAAGGTTCCGCAGACCGCCGCGAAACTCCTCGGCAAAAAACTTTTCCAAGCCGAACACAACGGCAAACCGTTTGTGATCGAAGGCGGTGGCATCGAGTTAAACGGGCGCGGCACGCTGATTTCCACCGAGGAATGTTATCTTGATCCGAAGATTCAAGTCCGCAATCCCGGTCTCGGCAAAAAGGAAATCGAGGCGACGCTGAAGAGTTATCTCGGCGTCACAAATATCCTCTGGCTCGCCAAAGGACCAAAAGGTGATGACACGCACGGCCACATTGACGACATCTGCCGTTTCGTGAACGCCAAGACGCTCGTGCTCGTCCGCGAGAAAAATTCCAAAGACGAAAATTATAAACCGCTCGCGGAAAATTGGGAGCGCATCAAAGATTTCCGGCTCGAAGATGGCCGCAAACCCGAAGTCGTCGAATTGCCCATGCCGAATCCGCTCTATTTCGACGGCGTGCGGCTGCCGGCGAGCTACGCGAATTTTTACATCTGCAACGCCGCTGTGATCGTGCCGACGTTCAACGACCCAAACGACCGCGTGGCGCTCGGCATTTTGGGCGAACTCTTCCGCGACCGTCCCGTCGTGGGCATCCACGCCGTGGATTTGGTCTGGGGCTTCGGCTCGCTGCACTGCCTCACGCAGCAGCAGCCGGTGTGATTTTTTCTCGACAAAATTTTTAACGGCGCAAAGCTAAAAATAAATCTGGAAATACTTTATGTGGATTTTACTTATTGTTGCGATTGCCTGTTTTGGAATTTGGGCGGAAATAACAAAAGACAATCCGCCAAAGTCGAAACCCGCGAAGCCGCTATCTCCTAAAGAGGAAGAGGCTGCAAGGCAAAATTCTGAAAGAGCAAATCGTGAGTTTGAAAAAGCAAAACGGGAGTTTCAAATAGCACAACAGGCAAAATGGAATGAAATTACTGACATAATCAAAGCAGACGCTTCAACACTTGCAATCAAAAGACGCCAGTTAGTTTGTTCAGATGCTTACGGCGTGGAAAATATTGAGGCTTGGGTAAAAGAGGTAGAATATTACATCAAAATCAGAGGTTTGGAAAGACACACATCGTTTCACAATTTGTCTGAAATCGCCGATTTAATTGATGACATCGCAAAATCCACCCAAGTTCAAAATGTGTCACCAACCAGCGACCCGCTAGAATTTGAAAGGCAATGTGCGGAAACTTTGCAACGCAACGGTTGGTCAACTCAACTTACAACGCGCACCGGAGACCAAGGAATTGACATCATTGCCAAAAAGAAAGGAATCAAAGTTGTCGTTCAGTGCAAGTTGTATGCAAAACCAGTCGGCAATGGAGCTGTCCAAGAAATTGCGGCTGGCCGGAGTTTCGAGTCGGCTGATTATGCCGTCGTTGTTACCACATCGGGATTCACCAAGAGTGCTCGAACTCTGGCGAAAAATACCCAAGTGCTGCTTCTCGATTTTGCAGAGCTTGCAGAACTTGATTCCAGACTTTCGATTTAGCTACGCCTTGAATTGCAATACGGCCTCGATGCAGCGACCGCAAATTGTTGGATGCTCCGCGTTTTTGCCAATGTCCATTTCCCAATGCCAGCAGCGTTCGCATTTTTGGCCGTCAGCTTTTGAAACTGTAATTATTATAAAGTCGGCAGCACCTATTTCGAGCGCAGAGACATTCAACATTTCTTTTAACGTCTGGCTGTGATTCTCCGCGCGATTGATAATTTCTTTTGGCAAAAGAAGTTTTATTTTCGCATCGAGAGCTTTGCCAATTATTTTCGACTGCCGCGCTTTTTCCAATTCTGCAAGTGAAAGATCGCGCAAATATTTCAGCAAATCCCAAGTCATTATTTCATCTTTGCTTAAACTAAAGTGCGTTTGCTTTAACTCGGAGGCGTGAACAGAATTTGAATTTATTTCCGGCGCAAATTTCCACAATTCTTCCCACGCTTCGTCCGCCGTGAACGCCAAAATCGGCGCGAGCATCTGGCACAGGCCCGTCACGAGGCGGTGCAGCGCGGTTTGCGTGGAGCGGCGGCGCAGCGAGTTCGCCGGATCGGTGTAGCAACGGTCTTTAATGACGTCGTGGTAGATGGACGACAGTTCAACCGCCACGAACTGGCTGAGCTTCTGATAAACGACGTGGAATTCGCTCTTGTCGTAAGCGGCGATGACGTCGGCTTCCATTTTCGAGAACTCACCGAGAATCCAGCGGTCGAGGCCGGTCAACTGATCGTCCGCCACCGTGTGCTTCGCGGGATCGAAGTCGTAAAGGTTCGAGAGCTGGTAGCGCAGCGCGTTGCGGATGCCGCGATACGTCTCGCCCACTTTGTTGATGCGTTCCTCGCTCACGACGATGTCGTTGCGGAAATCCTGCGATGCGACCCACAGGCGCACGACGTCCGCGCCGTATTTTTTGACGTAGGCTTCGGCAGTCTGCGGTTTCTCGTAGCCGCCTTGTTTACTCTTGGAAATTTTTTCGCGGTCGGCATCCACCATGAAGCCGTGCGTGAGCACGGTCTTGTAAGGCGCGGCGCCGTTGCCCGCGAGCGAGAGCAGCAGCGACGATTGAAACCAACCGCGATGCTGGTCGCTGCCTTCGAGATACATGTCGGCCTGAAACGCTTTGTCTTTGCCGCGAATTTCCGGACGGCGCGCGATGACCGCGCGCGATGAACTGCCGGAATCAATCCACACGTCGAGCGTGTCACTGGATTTGGCGGTGGCTTCCGCACTGGTCCAATTCGCGGGCTTCACGAGCGCCCAGAGTTCGGCGGCGGATTTCTCGAACCAGATGTTCGAGCCGTTTTTCTCGATGAGATCGGCGACGTTGCAGATGATTTCTTTATTGAGAATCGCTTCGCCCTTCGCGTCGTAAAACGCCGGAATCGGCACGCCCCACGTGCGTTGGCGACTGATGCACCAGTCCGGACGCGATTGCACCGCGCCTTTGATGCGATTCACGCCCCAGTCGGGAATCCAATTCACGCGATCAATCTCGGCCACGGCCTGCTCGCGGAATTGATTGTGATCAATCTTGATGAACCACTGATCCATTGCGCGGAAGATGACGGGCGTTTTGCTGCGCCAGCAATGCGGGTAGCTGTGAGAATAATTTTGCTGCGAGAGCAACGCGTTCTTCTGCGTAAGTAGCGCGAGCACGGCTTCGTTCGCCTCGCTCTTGCCGGCCTTGGCGAGAATGGCTTTGCCGATGAGTTCAGCGGGCATCTGCTGTTCAACGGGCAATTCGTTTGAATAGGCGAGCGCGCCGTCGTCGTTCACGGGTGAATAAATCGGCAAGCCGTTCGCGCTGCCAAGACGGTAGTCGTCCTGACCGTGACCGGGCGCGATGTGCACGAAGCCCGTGCCGGTATCAGCGGTGACAAAGTCGGCCGCGAACGCCTTGCCGGTGCGATTGCAGAAAGGATGCTGATATTGAATCGTCGCGAGTTGTTCGACAGGGAACGGCGTCTCGGTGTAATTCGCCCAGCCGCATTTCTCAGCAACCGCCGGCAGCAAACCGCGGAACACGATGAAGTTTTCCGCGCCGACCGTGGCTTTGACGTATTGAAATTCTTTGTTGTAGGCGACCGCGAGGTTCGCGGGCAACGTCCACGGTGTCGTGGTCCAGATGACGATGAAGGTGTTCGCCTGACCGACGACAGGAAATTTCACATACACGCTCTGGCTGATGTGATCAGCGTATTCGACTTCGGCTTCGGCAAGCGCGGTGCGGCACGGGATGCTCCAATACACCGGCTTTTTGCCGCGATAAACAAAACCTTTCGCGACGATGTCCGCGAACATGCGGAGTTCGTCAGCCTCGTATTCCTTGTTCAGCGTGAGATAGGGGTTTTCCCAATCGCCGAGCACGCCGAGGCGTTTGAACTGCTCGCGTTGCAGATCAATGTATTTGCGGGCGTAGGCTTCGCAGGCTTTGCGAATGGTTGCGGCATCGGCGTCGGTGTTGCCAGCCTTGCGCATCTCTTGCGAGACTTTGAATTCAATCGGCAGACCGTGGCAATCCCAGCCGGGGATGTAGGGCGCGCTTTTGCCGCGTAGGGTCTGATATTTGATGATGATGTCCTTGAGAATCTTGTTGAGCGCCGTGCCGATGTGAACGTCGCCATTCGCGAATGGCGGGCCGTCGTGCAGGACAAATTTCTCGGCACTGGCGCGGCTGGCTTGAATGCGTTCGTAGAGCTTGGCGGCCTGCCATTTTTTTAGACGCTCGGGTTCGCGCGTGACGAGGTCGGCCTTCATGGCGAAGTCCGTGCGCGGCAGATTCAATGTGTCTTTGTAGTCCATTGCAAATATGAAGGGAAACGGTAACAGCGTGGAAAATAGGTGTCAACGAACGCGGTGGGGATAAATGATTGACCCGGAAAAGAAAAAACCGGACCAGTCAGCCAGAGGATGGCCGAAAGGTCCGGGGAATTCAGAATGAGCACAACGTAAGATTACGGAGAACTCGCGCGTCAGCTGCACTCAAGCCGACGCCGAAATTGTTAAAATTCAAAGATCAGGTTGTCAGTTAGGACTTATGCCCGCTGCAACCATGAACATTAAATCATGACTTCTTATTTTTGTCAATGAACTTAAAGAAGTATAAGCATAACTGTTGATGTTTGGACTGGATATTAGCCCGCAAAGCCGCACGACCAATAACCTACGAAAACTAGATCCATATTTTAAAAGCCGCCTTCCGTAAAATCACACAGTCCAACAGCGACTTCAACTCTGATATTATTGAGTTTTTAACATTGTGAATAACTTGCGAATAAAAGTTAATATGTTGTCCTCGAATGTTTCGACATTATCCCCTAAAAACTTCTTCGCAATTGTGAATTAGGCTGTGCAAACGGAGCAGTGGGCTCGCACAACGAAGATGCCGCAGGACAAAAAGCGCGCATCTGTTTTAAAATGAACGATTTACAAATCAGATTGAGCAGCTAAGGACTTAGGTCAGGGCAAACATTTAATGTTTTCGCTTGAATAACAATTCGCTACGCGGTTGACTGGTGCGCGGCTTGATGAAGGAAGCGAGTCAATCAGCGAAGTGAATAAAACAGTAAAATTTGGGTATTTGCGGAAAAACATGCAGATTTCGGCAGAAAAAATTTGGCACTCGGCGCAGGAGCATTTACGCGCAAAATTGAGCCAGGATACTTTTAGTATGTGGTTCGCGCCCTTGCAGGCAAGTGCAATGGACGGGAGCCATATTACCATTGAGGCTCCAAACGAATTTTGTGAGGTGTGGCTCAAGGATAACTACCTTGGGCTAATGCAGGATGCCGTGGCGGCAGCAGCAGGCTGCAAGTTACAGGTCAAATTCAAAGCGATTGCTCCCCAATCGGCTGTCCCCAAAACCAACGCTCGTCCGGCGGCTGAACCGGCAAAATTGAAAGCAGCAGCAGCGATTGATCGCGCGCCAACTAACGGGGATTTACATTTCAACCCCAAGAATACTTTTGAATCGTTCGTCGTGGGCGGCAATAACAATTTTGCCTATGCCGTGGCCAAAGCCGTCGCTGAATCGCCAGGCAAAGTTTACAATCCATTATTTCTTCACGGCGGTGTCGGCTTGGGTAAAACGCATTTGCTACAGGCCATTGGCCAGCACGTTGCAGGCAATAAAAAAGGTGCGCGCGTCGCCTATGTGTCTTCAGAAAAATTTACAAATGAATACATTGAAGCGATTCAGAACAACAAGCTCGTGGCGTTCCGTAAAAAATATCGTCAGAGCGAAGTGCTGTTGATTGATGACATTCAATTTCTCGCCGGCAAGGAACGCATTCAGGAAGAATTTTTCCACACGTTCAATGCGCTGCACGAAGCGCACAAGCAAATCGTTTTGACCTGTGACCGGCCGGCCAGCGAAATTCAAGGGTTGGAACAGCGCTTGGTTTCCCGTTTTGAATGGGGTCAGACGGCTGATGTGCTGGCACCGGATGTTGAAACGCGCCTCGCGATTCTTCAGAAAAAAGCGCAAACGATGAACGTGACTTTGCCGGAAGACGTCATGAATTTCATCGCCACGCGCATCCGCACGAACATCCGCCGGCTCGAGGGCGCACTAATTCGCGTCTCGGCATTGGCGTCGCTCACGGGCAAAAAGTTGACGGTAGATGTTGTCGAAAATTTGCTCCGCGAAATGCTGCATGAAGAAGGTCGGCAGACCATCAGCATCGAAGTTATTCAGAAAAAAGTAGCGGAACATTACGACATCCGGCTGGCAGACATGACCAGCAAACGCCGCCCAGAAAACATCGCTTTTCCCCGTCAGATTGCCATGTATCTTTCCCGCACGATGACTGAAAGTTCGCTGAGCAGCATTGGCGAAGCCTTTGGTGGCCGCGATCATGGCACGGTTCTGCACGCTTACCGGCTCGTCAAAGACCGCATGGATGTTGATTCAAACGTCCGTCAGGTCGTCAGTTATCTGGAAAAGCAGTTGGCGCGGTGACAGTTTTTAATTCTTAATTTTGAATTTTTAGTTAATTTGCGGTGAACTAAAAATTCAAAACTTATAATTAAAAATTTCATGTCCGCCATCGAAGTCAGAAATCTCACCAAAACTTTTCGCACCTACAAAAAGACGCCGGGCTTTTTCGGCGCGGTCAAAGGACTATTCCATCGTCAATACGAACAGACGCTCGCCGTCAACGACATCAGCTTTAAAATTGAGCCAGGTGAGCTTGTCGGTTTTCTAGGGCCGAACGGTGCGGGCAAAACCACTACGCTGAAAATGCTCGCAGGACTGCTTTATCCGACCAGCGGATCTGCAAAAGTGCTTAGCCACACTCCATGGGAACGACACGATGATTATCGCCGCCAGTTTGCACTTGTGCTCGGCCAGAAAAATCAGCTCTGGTGGGATTTGCCGGCGCGTGAATCATTGGAGTTGAACGCTAAAATTTACGGCATTCCTGCAGACCGATTCAAACACACTGTTGGCGAATTGACGGAGTTACTCGGCGTTAAAGAAAAATTAAACGTCAATGTCCGCGAACTTTCACTCGGCGAACGGATGAAAATGGAGTTGATCGCGTCGTTACTACACCAACCAAAAGTATTATTTCTCGACGAACCAACGATCGGCCTCGATGTCACTTCCCAAAAAACAGTTCGGGATTTTCTTCGCCACCACAATACGGAACAGAAAACAACCATCATTCTGACGAGCCATTACATGGCTGATATTCAGGAATTGTGTGAACGAGTGATCATCATTGATCACGGGAAAATTTTCTTCGATGGCAAGCTGAACGAGGTTGTGGATCGCTTTGCTGATTTTAAACTGGTGACGATTCAATGCGGTAATGCGGAAAACCAATCGGCGGAAAAATTATCAAATTATGGCGAGGTGATTGAAAAAGATTTTACTTCAATCAAGTTGAAAGTGAAACGCGATCGCGTCATTTCAGTCTGCAAAACGTTGCTTGATGAATTACCCGTAACGGACATTGATATCCAGGAAGTCCCGATTGAAGATGTCATCCGGCAAATTTTTTCGCGGTAATTTTATATTTCTCTATCGTATCTTTTCACGTTGCCTCGCGTTAGAAACATACATCTCAAAATAAAAAACCCGAAGAAATAATTCTTCGGGTTTAATATGAAAGACTGGCGGCTACCTACTCTCGCGGAAGCTATACAACCACTACCATCGGCCATGCAGCGTTTGACGGCCGTGTTCGGAATGGGAACGGGTCGGACCACTGCGGTAATGCCACCAAATTATTGCGCACGAGTTTGGACGTGCAAAATTTTATTTTATAAAGATCGTTCCGAGGTGTTTCGGCGATTCTCTGAAAACTACACATAGGAGCCTATTGGCACTACAACTCGCGAGTTGAAATTGTCTTTCCAAATAAATGGAAAAAGCAATCAAGCCGCACGACCGATTAGTGCTGGTCAGCTGAACGCCTCGCGGCGCTTACACTCCCAGCCTATCAAACGGGTGGTCTGCCCGTGGTCTTTAGGGACTTGCGTCCGGGAAACATTATCTTGGGATGAGCTTGGCACTTAGATGCTTTCAGCGCTTATCTCTTCCGCACATGGCTACGCAGCGATGCCCCTGACGGAACAACTGCCACACCAGAAGTGCGTCTAACCCGGTCCTCTCGTACTAAGGTTAGAACCCCTCAAGTTTCCTGCGCCCACAGTGGATAAGGACCGAACTGTCTCACGACGTTCTGAACCCAGCTCGCGTACCGCTTTAACCGGCGAACAGCCGGACCCTTGGGACCTTCTCCAGCCCCAGGATGCGATGAGCCGACATCGAGGTGCCAAACCGGTTCGTCGATATGAACTCTTGGAACCGATCAGCCTGTTATCCCTAGCGTACCTTTTGTCCGATGAGCGACGGCAATTCCACATTAAACCGTCGGATCACTTGGGCCTGCTTTCGCATCTGCTCGACTTGTAGGTCTTACAGTCAACCTAGTTTATAGCCATATCCTCAACGCATAGTTGCCAACCATGCTGAACTAAGCTTAGCACTCCTCCGTTACTCTTTTGGAGGAAACCGCCCCAGTCAAACTGACCTGCACGCACTGTCCCCCGTCTGGATTACAGATCGGGGTTAGAATCCTAATTAGCAAAGAGTGGTGTTTCACATTGCGACTCCACGGGCACCGAGGCACCCGCTTCAAAGTCTCCCACCTACGCTACGCATCGCCAACCAGAACACAATACGAGCTTACAGTAAAGGTGCATAGGGTCTTTCCGTCCTACTGCGGGCATGCGGCATCTTCACCGCAATTACAGTTTCGCCGAGATCCTCTCCGAGACAGTCGTTCAGTCGTTACAAGATTCGTGCAGGTCGGAACTTACCCGACAAGGAATTTCGCTACCTTAGGACCGTTATAGTTACGGCCGACATTCACGGGGACTTAAAGACCGAGCTTCGCCTTGCGGCTAACAAAATCTCTTAATCTTTCCGCATTGGTCACTTGTCACTCCCTATACGTCGTCTTAACGACTTAGCAGAGAGCTGTGTTTTTGTTAAACAGTCGCTAAACGCAATTTACTGTGGCTCACCGAAGTGAGCACCTCTTTTCCCGAAGTTACGAGGCTAATGTGCCGAGTTCCTTAGAGAGGTTTCTCTCGCGCGCCTGAGTGCGCTTACACTCACCCACCTGTGTCGGTTTACGGTACGGGCCGTCGGGGAAACAACTGCAAACTTTTCTAGACACAGAAACCCACCAATGCGCTTCGGCCGAAGCCTAAGCTCAGCATTCGATTGCCTAGTTGATGTCTTTCCATGCGTCATTCGCAGCCTTAATCCCGGCGGGCTCAGGAATATTTAACCTGATGTGCATCGATTACGCCTTACGGCCTCATCTTAGCTCCCGGCTAACCCTGGGAGGACGAACCTGGCCCAGGAAACCTTGGGTTTACGGCGAGCAGGATTCTAACCTGCTTTATCGCTACTCGTGTCTGCATTCTCACTAATCAGCGCTCCAGCGTCCGTTTCCGTTCGCCTTCGCTGCACTGATTACGCTCTCCTACCACTCCAAAGGTTCGAAAACCTCTGGAATCCATAGCTTCGGTATGTGATTTGATCGCCAATCATTTTCGGCGCGACCTCGCTCGATGAGTCAGCTATTACGCACTGTTTAAATGATGGCTGCCTCTAAGCCAACATCCTCACTGTCTAAGCAAAGTCACATCCTTTCCACTTAATCACATTTAGGCACCTTAGCTGATGGTCTGGGCTGTTGCCCTCTCGGCTACGAAGCTTATCCCTCGCAGCCTGATTCCTATGATACTGAGACCGACGGAATTCGGAGTTTGATTGGTTTTGGCAGCCTGGTGGGGCCCCTAAGCCATTCAGTGCTCTACCTCCGCCGGGTACTTCCATAAGACTCGCCCTCAAGCGATTTCGGAGAGAACCAGCTATCACGGGGTTTGATTAGTCTTTCGCTCCTACTCTCAAGTCATCTCAGGATTTTTCAACATCCACGAGTTCGGTCCTTCACTGCATGTTACTGCAGCTTCAACCTGCTCAAGAGTAGATCACCTCCGCTTCGGGTCTATTACCAGCGACTGGTCGCGCTATTCGCACTCGGTTTCCCTTCGCCTCCATCTCAAAGAGATTTAGGCTGGCCACTGATAATAACTCGCAGACTCATTATGCAAAAGGCAAGCTGTCACCGCTTGCGCGGCTCCAACACATTGTAGGCATATGGTTTCAGGTTCTATTTCACTCCGCTAACAGCGGTTCTTTTCGCCTTTCCCTCGCGGTACTAGTTCACTATCGGTTGCCAAGGAGTATTTAGGCTTATGCGGTGGTCCGCACAGATTCACACAGAGTTTCACGTGCACCGTGTTACTTGGGATACCTCTAGACGGCTTTGAGTTTTCGTTTACCCGGCTGTCACGGTCTATGGCCCAACTTTCCAGATGGTTCAACTAACTCTCGGCCTGTCGCATTAAGGTCCCACAACCCCGGGAGAACAAGTTCCCCCGGTTTAGCCTGTTCCGCTTTCGCTCGCCACTACTGACGGAATCATTTCGTTTTCTTTTCCTGCGGTTACTGAGATGTTTCACTTCACCGCGTTTCGCTTCGGAGGACTATGAATTCATCCTACGATAACCAGCAATAAAGCTGGCTGGGTTGTCCCATTCGGAGATCCACGGATCAAAGCCTGCTTGCGGCTCCCCGTGGCTTATCGCAACTTACTACGTCCTTCATCGCCTCTTGGCACCAAGGCATTCACCATAAGCCCTTAGTAGCTTGATCACAAAGAATACCATCGAATTAACGATGGATAACTCAGCGAATTGTATTATTTGCCCTAGTATCTACCTATGTGTAGTTGTCAAAGAACTCACCGAAATGCCGTGCCGGACTACTAGATCCTGCCGACTCACTTCGTAAATTTTATAAGGAATCAAGTGGTAGGCGTGACTGGAGTTGAACCAGTGACCCTGCGCTTATCAAGCGCATGCTCTAACCAACTGAGCTACACGCCTGTAAACTTGGTGGAGCTGAGGAGATTCGAACTCCTGACCTATAGCTTGCAAAGCTACCGCTCTACCAACTGAGCTACAGCCCCACGCGATGAAAAAACTTTCATGCCGCTGGCCAGCGTTCGATCTCATTCACTTGATTGTCCAAAGAACAATGCCCTTGAAAATTGAATTGTGCGATTAGCTCTGAACCTATCCAACTCTTGCGAGTTGTCCGACCTCGGAAGTTTGGTTTTGAACCCAAACCCGTGGTTTCTCCTTAGAAAGGAGGTGATCCAGCCGCAGGTTCCCCTACGGCTACCTTGTTACGACTTCATCCCAATCACCAGTCATACCTTCGGCACCTTTTAAGGGGCGACTTCGGGTGCAACCGGCTTTCATGATGTGACGGGCGGTGTGTACAAGGCCTGGGAACGTATTCACGGCGCCGTAGCTGATGCGCCATTACTAGCGATTCCAGCTTCACGCTGTCGAGTTGCAGACAACGATCTGAACTGGGCCCGGTTTTGGGGGATTTGCTCCACCTTGCGGTCTTGCTTCCCTTTGTACCGGGCATTGTAGTACGTGTGCAGCCCTGGCCGTAAGGGCCATACTGACTTGACGTCATCCCCACCTTCCTCCTCGTTGAAGCGAGGCAGTCTGTCCAGAGTGCTCCCAGTTAAGGGGTGGCAACAGGACACAGGGGTTGCGCTCGTTGCGGGACTTAACCCAACATCTCACGACACGAGCTGACGACAGCCATGCAGCACCTGTGCAAACTGGTATTGCTACCTCGTCAGGCTTTCACCCTTCTACTATTTGCATGTCAAGGCCAGGTAAGGTTCTTCGCGTTGCATCGAATTAAGCCACATACTCCACCGCTTGTGCAGGCCCCCGTCAATTTCTTTGAGTTTTAACCTTGCGGCCGTACTTCCCAGGCGGCACGTTTATCGTGTTAACTACGCCACAAGTGGGGTCGATTCCACTTACAGCAAACGTGCACCGTTTAGGGCCAGGACTACCGGGGTATCTAATCCCGTTTGCTCCCCTGGCTTTCGTGCCTCAGCGTCAGGAAATGTCCAGAGACTCGCCTTCGCCACTGGTGTTCCACTTGATATCTACGCATTTCACTGCTACACCAAGTATTCCAGCCTCCCCTCCATTCCTCTAGCCGGATAGTATCCAACGCAGTTTCCGGGTTAGGCCCGGAGATTTCACGTCAGACTTACCCAACCGCCTACGCACCCTTTACGCCCAGTGAATCCGAACAACGCTTGGGACCTCTGTATTACCGCGGCTGCTGGCACAGAGTTAGCCGTCCCTTCCTCTTCCGCTACAATCAATGACACACGTGTTAGGTGAGTCAATTTGTTCGCAAATGACAGGGGTTTACGGGCCGAAGCCATTCATCCCCCACGCGGCGTCGCTCCTTCAGGCTTTCGCCCATTGAGAAAAATTCTCGACTGCTGCCACCCGTAGGTGTCTGGACCGTGTCTCAGTTCCAGTGTGACTGGTCGTCCTCTCAGACCAGCTACCCGTCTTAGCCTTGGTGAGCTTTTACCTCACCAACTAGCTGATAGGCCGCGGGCTCATCTTAAAGCGTCAGGTCTTACGATCCCCAACTTTGATCTCACGATCACATGCGGTATTAGCTCGTCTTTCGACGAGTTATCCCACACTTCAAGGCAGATTCCCACGTGTTACGCACCCTTGCGCCGCTCCGATTTGAAAATATTGCTACCTCCAAACCAGCGCTCGACTTGCATGTCTTATCCACGCCGCCAGCGTTCGTTCTGAGCCAGAATCAAACTCTCCGTATAAAAATACGTTAGATGATTCCTGCCTGACTATTACATCAGGCAGCTTTTTACTAATTTTTGGTTAAAACCCTTAAAACCAGCGATCTAACTCGCTGATAATAAAGGGGCTCTTTACTAATCGCACAATTCAATTTTCAAAGAGCAGTCGGCGTTTTACCGCCAAAAATCTGCTTTGCTCGACTCTTATTTCGCCCGGTTAGGGGACAAAAATTCTGACTGCCGAATTTTTTCACTTTTAAAACGGCTTGTCAGTATCGAACCAGGGTCGGTTATCTTAAAGAACTTCGACCCGCTGTCAACCGGTTTTTCAACCGACCTTCGTTTCGGTTACTACCGCGAAGGGACAGAAAGATTATCAGAGTATTCTTGTCCTGCAAGAGTTTTTTTATTTTTTTTTACTACAGTTAAAAACGGACAAAAACCCTGTGTTTACAGGCTAATCAAGGCCACGTTCCGTCAAATCGTCTTCGTCCAGACCAAAAAAATGTCCCAGCTCGTGCAAAAAAGTTATGCGCACCTCCTCACAAAAGACTTCTTCATCGCCTTCCGCAACATCCCATAGGTTTTCGAGGAACAAAATGATCTGCGGCGGCAATACCGAAAAACCTTCATCCGCAAACTCCGCGCCAACGAATAAACCCAATATATCCGGTGCGATTCCATCAGCTTGCAATTCCGCATTCGGCACGCGTTCAAACGTCACCGGCAATTTTTGCGCCTGTTCCCGCAGTGGTCTTGGCAGATTAGCCAGTGTGTCTTCAATTTCTGCCAGCGCAAGTTGTTGTGATTTGTTCCAATCAATTTTCACGTTTTGATTTTGTCCGCCGCACCGCGCCAATGCAAATTTTCTCTCGCTCTTGAACAACACGCGTTTAGCCTTGTCACACATTCAAATTATGACGGCTCACTCTAAAAACTCCTCCGCACTTTTGCTCATTTCAATTCTCGCTTCCACGCTGATTTTTTCCGGCCGCGCGGACACGAATAAAATTTCCGCCGACAAAAATATTCTCCGCGCCACGCTGACGAACGGACTGCAAGTCGTCATCGTGCGCAACACCATCGCACCCGTTGTCACGACGATGGTGAATTATCGCGTTGGCTCAGACGAATGCCCAACAGGTTTTCCCGGCACCGCGCACGCGACCGAGCACATGATGTTTCGCGGCAGTCCAGGTTTGAGCGCCGACCAGCTCGCTGCCATTTCCGCCGCATTCGGCGGCGACGACAACGCCGATACGCAGCAGGCCGTCACGCAATATTTCTTCACCACGCCTACCGAAAATCTCGAAGTCGCACTCCGCATCGAAGCGACGCGGATGCAAGATCTGCTGCCCGACGAATCGCTGTGGACAAAAGAGCGCGGCGCAATCGAACAGGAAGTCGCCCAAGACCTATCGAATCCAACTTATCATTTTTACATGCAGCTTTTACAGGCGATGTTCAAAGGCTCGCCTTACGAACACGACGCGCTCGGCACGCGCCCGTCGTTTGAAAAAACCACCGGTGCGGACCTGCGCAAATTTCACCACGATTGGTATACCCCGAATAATGCAATTCTCGTTGTCGTCGGCAATGTTGAACCCCAGACCGTGCTCGAACAGGTAAAAAAAACTTTCGGCGGGATTCCGGCAAAAAAAATACCTGCGCGACCGGAGTATAATTTTTCTCCCGTTGTGCCGACCACACTCACATTAGATACGGATTTACCTTACGGCATGGCCGCGATCACGTTTCGTTTTCCAGGAACGGAAAATCCCGACTTCGCCGCCGCGCAAATTTTGTCCGATGTTTTGAGTAGCCAGCGCGGAAATCTCTACGGCCTCGTGCCGGCTGGCCAAGCGCTCTTCGCGCAATTTTCCTACGATACTTTGCCCAAATCCGGCATTGGCTACGCCATCGCGGGTTTTCCGTCCGGCGGCGACTCGACGAATTTGTTGAACCAAGTTAAAGCGATTCTGCTCGCAGAAATTACAAATGGCGTGAGCGCGGAATTGGTCGAAGCCGCCAAGCGCCGCGAAATCATCAGCGCCGAACTACAAAAAAATTCTGTCTCCGGTCTCGCTTCCGCGTGGTCGCAGGCCGTCGCTGTCGAAAATCGGAATTCGCCGGACGACGACATCAATTTATTTCGCGCGGTCACCGTGGCTGACGTGAACCGAATTGCCAAAACTTATCTCGATTTTGACCACGCCGTTTCCGCAATCCTGACCCCAACACCGTCGGACAAACCAATTTCGTCGAAAAGTTTTGGCGGCGGCGAATCGCTCGTTTCCACTAAAAATGAAAATGTAAAATTGCCATCGTGGGCGAAAAAAGTTGCGGATGAATTGCCCGTTCCCGCCTCGGCGCTGAATCCGTTCGTCACAAATTTGCCCAATGGAATCAAGCTGATCGTGCAGCCGGAAACTGTCAGCGACACCATCAGCGTGTTTGGCCGCGTGAAAAATAATGCATTGGTGCAGACGCCTGCCGGCCAGGACGGCGTGAGCGAAGCGCTGGAGCAACTTTTTAATTACGGCAGCCAATCGCTCGACCGGCTGGCGTTTCAAAAGGCGCTGGACGACATCGGCGCAAACGAATCCGCCGGCGCGAATTTTTCGCTGCAAGTGCTGCCGGAAAATTTTGCTCGCGGCGTCCAGTTGCTCGCAGACAACCAGCTTTCGCCCGCGCTGCCGGAAGCCGATTTCAAAATTGTTCAAACGCAACTCGCCGCGCAGGTCGCCGGGGAATTGCAAAGTCCCGACCACATCGCCGGCCACGCGCTGACGTCCGCGCTATTTCCAAAAGGCGATCCGTCCACTCGCCAAACCACGCCAGCGACTGTTAAATCGCTGACGATTGACGATGTTAAAAATTATTACCGCAACACGTTCCGCCCAGATATTACGACGATTGTTGTTATCGGGAAAATTTTGCCGGACGAAGCGGTGGCGGTAATTGAAAAGAATTTTGGTGACTGGAAAGCCAACGGCGAAAAACCGAGCACGCTATTCCCGCCCGCGCCGACGAATTCCGTTTCCGTCACGCACGTTCCCGATGCGAGCCGCGTGCAGGATAAAGTGACGCTCGCGCAAACCTTATTGCTCACACGCACAAATGCCGATTATTACGCGCTCCAACTCGGCAACCACGTTCTCGGCGGCGGATTTTACGCGACGCGGTTGTATCGCGATTTGCGCGAAAAAGCAGGATTAGTTTATTTCGTCAGCTCCAGTTTCAATATCGGTCTGACGCGCGGTGTTTATCAATCTTCCTACGCGTGTGATCCGCAAAATGTCACGAAGGCACGCGCGCTGATTCTGCGTGACCTGAAAGAAATGCAGACGAAAAAAGTTACGGAACGCGAATTGCATCAGGCCAAACTGATGTTGCTGCGTGACATTCCGCTGGCGGAGGCAAGCGTGGACGGCATCGCGAACGGCTGGCTCACCCGCACCGCGCTCGGATTGCCGCTGGACGAACCAGTGCGCGCCGGAAAAATTTACGTTCAGTTGAGCGCGAAGGATGTGCAGAAGGCGTTCACCAAATGGCTTCGTCCTGACGGTTTCGCGCAAGTGACGCAGGGGCCGGTGCCGAAATAAAATCGCGGGAGAAATTAATTTTAAAAGTGGTGCGACCGGCGGGAATCGAACCCACGACAACCTGCTTAGAAGGCAGATGCTCTATCCAACTGAGCTACGGTCGCAGCCGGAATGAAGTTAGCTCTGCGCGACGCGCTCGGCAAGCGTGTTACCGCTACGCGTGCCCGAAATGCCGCAATACTTGATACACGACCAACGCCGCAACGTAGGCCAGCCCCGTCATGTAGAAAATCTGAAACAACGGCCACTTCCAACTGTTCGTCTCGCGTCGCACGACGGCGGTGGTGGAGAGACATTGCGCGGCCAAAATGTAAAACACCAACAAACTCGCACACGTCGCCACATTGAAAATGGGTGTGCCGTCCGTGCGTTTGGCCTGACGCAACGTGCTGTAAAGTGACGTCTGATTGTTTTCCGCCGCGTCTTTGCCCACGCCATAAACAATCGCCAGCGTCGAAACAATCACTTCGCGCGCGGCGAAGGAGCTGATGATGCCGATACCGATTTGCCAATCATAACCAAGCGGCGCGATGACCGGTTCGATGACGTGGCCGATTTTCCCGGCAAAGGAATTTTGCAAGGAATTTTGCGCGGTGAGGCGATCGGCGGTATCAAACAATTGCGCCGCCTGATTCGTGTCGCCGGCTTTTTCCAATTGCGCCGCTTGCGTGGTCATCGCGACTGCGGCAGCGGGCGCGCTGGATTTTGGATAATACGACAGCGCCCATAAAACGAGCGAGATAACCAAAATAATGGTGCCCGCCTGCTTCACAAAAATTTTTGCGCGGTCAAACGTATGCAGCAGTGCCGTGCGCAAACCCGGCACGCGATACGGCGGCAATTCGATCATCAGCGGTTTGCTTTCGCCGGGTAAAATGGTTTTCCGGAAAATTGTCGCCATGCCCAACGCGGCCACGACGCCGGTGGCATAAGCAGCGGTGAAAACCAGCGCCGCTTTCAAGGGCGAGTGCGGGAACAATAACGCCGTGACCATCGCGTAAACGGGAATACGCGCCGAACACGCCATCAACGGCGCGACCAGAATTGTGATCAGCCGGTCGCGCGGATTTTCAATGACGCGCGTGGACATGATGGCCGGAATCGCGCACGCATGCGCCGAGAGCAATGGCACAAACGCTTTGCCAGGCAGTCCGAGTTTGCGCATGATTTTATCCATCACGAACGCCGCGCGCGACAGATAGCCGGTGTCTTCCAATAGCGACAACGCAAAAAATAAAATGCAGATTTGCGGCAGGAAAATCAGGATGCCACCCACGCCACCGACCACGCCGTCGGAAACCAGACTTTGCAAATCGCCCGCCGGCAAAACCGAACGCGTCCAGGTTTGGATGCCCGCAAACGCGTGGTCAATCAGCTCCATCGGGATTTGCGCGGCCCAGAAAATCAGCGCGAAGAGCGCGAGCATCACGATATGAAACACAGCGACACCGATGACCGGATGGGTAAAATAATCATCGAGTTTGTCCGTCCACACCGAGCGCTGGACGATGGCCGAATCCATGACGCGCGTGGAGATTTGCTCCGTCCACTCGTAGCGCGCCTGAAACGTGCAGCCGGTGCAGCCGCCACAATTTGGGTCTACATGATTAGTCGCCTCGGGCATCGCGCCGGTCACAAGCCGATTCAATTCCTGTTTTAATTCATCAATGCCTTCGCCGTTGCGGGCGGACACCGGCACGACCACGCAGCCAAGTTCCTCCCGCAATTTCGCCACGCCAATGCGGATGCCATCGCGCCGCGCCATATCCATCATGTTCAACGCCACGACGACCGGACATTTCAATTCCAAAACCTGACTCGCGAGAAAAAGATTCCGCTCCAGATTCGTTGCGTCCACCACGACGAGCACGGCGTTCGGCGCGGTATGTTCCAACTTTCCTTGCAATGCATCGGCGGCAAGTTTTTCGTCCGGCGATTGGCTGTCGAGGCTGTAAAGTCCGGGCAAATCAACCACGACAATTTGTTTGTGATCCAGATGCAACCGGCCAACTTTGCGCTCAACCGTCGTGCCGGGAAAATTTGCCGTCTTGGCGCGCAGACCGGTCAGCGCGTTGAACAAAGTGGTTTTGCCAGCGTTGGGATTACCGACGAGCGCGAGCGTGAACGCGTGAGATTGCGCTGCGGATGCCGCAGCCGGAGTTTCGTGGCAGGCACTCATGCGTGTTCGTCGTCGCGCATCGCACAATGGTTGGGCTGACAGATTTCCACGCGCACACGCGCGGCAAGTTCGGCGGAAATCCCCAAACGCGAACCAAAGATTTTCAGGATCAGCGGATTGCCGACGCGCACCAACTCCACGCGCCGCCCCACGCAAACGCCCAATGTTTTCAGGCGATTTGTGTCCTCGTCATCGGTCTCGACACTGCGGACGACGGCGCACACGCGCAGCGGCAATTCATCCAGCCGCACCGTGGGCACAGGTTGTTTGATGGTGTTCACAACGCCAGTAAAATAAGCCAGCAAATGTTCAAGTCAAACTCTGCGCGGCCGTTGGTTGACGCAAGCTTCGCAGAAAAATTGATTTCAGAGACAACAGTCTAATCGTCCATACCACAGCCAACTGCCGTCCACTTGCGATTTGTTGTCGGTCAATTGCACCGTGACGAAGTTGGATTGATAACCGCGCCGCGCTCCGGCAGACTGGCGGCGTGAGATTTTTGAATTTATTCGCCCTCGCGCTGGTCGCGGCACTGTTCTCCGGTTGCACCAAACCCGACACTTCCACCACGCTGAATCCGCCATCGCTCGATGCGCTGCTGCCCACGCACGCGCAGCCAAAATTGCCGACCATGAAAATCTATCTCGGCGCGGAAATGCTCGATGCCGAACTTGCTTTGACCGAAGACGAGGAAATGACCGGCATGATGTTCCGCACGAACATTCAGGAAACCGACGCGATGCTCTTTGTGCTGCCGCAGCCGCAGCGCGCCAATTTTTGGATGAAGAATTGCCCTGAATCCATTTCCGCCGCTTACATCACCACCGACGGAACGATTCGTGAAATCCATCACTTGGAACAAAACGACACCAACGGCGTCGTGGCCGCGCGCGACGACATCCGCTTCGTTTTGGAAACCAAGGAAGGCTGGTTCACGCGCCACAACATCGCACCCGGCACGCTGATTCAATCGGAAAAAGGCTCGCTCGCAGAAACGTTTTTACGGCAACGCTGAAAATTATTTTCCGGCGAGCAAATCCAATTTCAATTTCAAATCCGTTTCCGGCAACAATCCAGTCGTGCGATCGGCCACCTTGCCGTCCTTAAAAAAAATCAGCGTCGGAATCGCCTGCACCTGAAAATTTTGCGCCAGCCCCGGCGATTCATCCACGTTGATTTTAACGAACTTGATCTTGTCCGTATAGCCGCCCGCCAACTTATCCAGCAACGGCGATAGCTCACGACACGGCCCGCACCACGTCGCGTAAAAGTCCGCCACCACCGGCGTCGCGCAGCGCGTCACCTCATCCGCAAACTCGCCCTGCGTGATGTGTTTCACGTTCGCCGTGGATTCATTCATCGCCGACGGCTTTTCGCAACCGGCTATAAAAAGCAGATTCAAAATGGTGATGGCGGAAAAAATTAATTTCAGCTGCCCGCGCGAATTCATGAGCGAAATCTAACCGCACCAGCCGGCTGCGCAAATTATTTTCCGCGCCAATCTGTTTGCGAAATTTCAATTCCCGCTTACGATTTCGCCATGCTGTCGCTCGCACAACTTGCCGACCTACTTGAAAAAAATCGCGCCGCCGCGTCCGCGCGCGTGGCAAACTTTTCCCTCGGCGGCCGAAAATTTGATTTCAATTCGGCACCCGCCATCATGGGCGTCGTGAATCTGTCCGCCGATTCATGGTATCGCGAAAGCGTTTGTTTATCGGCGGATTCTGCGGTTGCGCGCGGGAAAGTTCTGGCAGCACAAGGCGCGCAGATCATTGATGTCGGCGCGGAATCCACGCTCGCGCACGCCGCGCGCGTCGGCAATGCCGCGCAAAAATCCCAACTGGTTCCCGTAATTAAGAAATTGCGCGCCGAAAAAATTCTTGTTTCGGTCGAGACCTATTCACCCGCCGTCACGCGCGCTTCACTCGAAGCGGGCGCGAACATTTTGAATCTCACCGGCACGACGGCTTCGAAAGAAATCTTTAGAATGGTCGCCGCGCACGATGCCGCCGTCATCATTTGTTACGTCGCCGGCAAAAACGTCCGCGAAGTCGGTAACTTTGATTTATCCGCTGACCCGATTCCGATGCTACGGGAATTTTTTGCGCGCCAGATTGAACTCGCACAAAGTTGCGGTGTGGAAAAAATCTTCATCGATCCCGGTCTCGGTTTCTATTACAAAAATTTGCAGGACAGCGCGGTGCGGGTGCGCCATCAGATGAACATTTTCCTGAACACGTTTCGGCTGCGTGAACTCGGTTTTCCCGTCTGTCACGCGTTGCCGCATGCGTTTGAATTTTTTGGCGATGAAGTCCGGTGCGCCGAACCGTTTTTCGCCGTGCTCGCCACGCTGGGCAAAACCGATTTGTTCCGCACCCACGAAGTTCCGCGCATCAAAGCAGTTTTAGATACGCTGAAAGTTTTTTGATTATTTCCGGCGGCAAAGAAAAACGCCTTCTTCACCGGAATCGGCAATCCATTGTTCACTTACGGCCAAGCCGTAACCCGCCAAAATTTTGCAAACACGCTCCGGCGTGTAGCGATATGAGAAAAAAAGCTGAATACTTTCGCCACTCGCGAAGGAAAATTTCTCACTGCCGACTTCGATCTGTCGTGCGCGGCGGAAATGAAATCTTGCGACCACACGCTGCAAACCCAGAGCTCCGGTTTCGATGGCAAAACGCAATTCGCCGTCGCGCGGCTCAATTCCCAAATCAAAAAGAAAAGTCAAAAGCCAGTCGCGTGTGAGCTGATTATCATATTGCGGCAGAATTTTCTCCATGCCGACGGCGTAATTTTTGCCCGGCGCGAGGTTGGCGCTGAACAGCAGAAAATCATTAGGGCGTAATAGTTCTACGAGTTTCGGCAAAATCTGGCGCGGCTCAAAATTCGGAATCATGCCGAAAAATGTGACGAGCCGCGCGGCACGCGGCGGACAGATTTCGGGCAAGAGCGCGGATAAATTTTTTGTCGTCGCTAAGTCGCAAACGAAAGGTAAACATTTTTCCGGCGGCAGAATTTTCAGCGCGGCTTTACCCGCAACCAAAACCATCGCGACACTGACATCGCCGGGCGCGTAGGAAATTTTTTTGCGGCACGACCGCAATTGTTTCAGCAGCTGCACGTCCTTTTGCCCGCCGCCGCAGCCGAGGCCAATGACGTGGACGGATTTACTTTTGATTTTTTTGGCGGTGGCGATGAAAGCTGCGTCGTAAGTCGTCAGGCAATTTTTGTCGTAGCGCGCGGGTGAATGCGCCTCGTGTAACGCGAGCCATTTTTGAGTTTGCTTGAGGCTGTCGTAGTGAAATTTGTGGTTCACGCGCCGCGTGCGCAGCGAGGCGAGAAAATCGCGGCGGACGTTTTCAGGAAACTGGCTGGGGTCAATCGCAACTGAAACGCCGATATTCATGCGCGATTATGTCTGTGGAAACTTGACGTAAAGCAGCCAGTAAATCACGACGCCGGTGACGGAAACATACATCCATAGCGGCCACGTCCAGCGCGCGATTTTTTTGTGCGCTTCAAAGTTTTGTTTCCGCGCGCGATTCAATGTCATCAAAATCATCGGCACAATGGCGGCAGCGAGAATTGTGTGCGTAATCAGAATCGTCAAATAAATCGGGCGGAACCACGCGGGATTGAGAAAGCGCGTGGGACCTTGGTGCAACACAACGCCAAGCCAGATGTGATAGGTCAGATAACAGCCAAGAAAAATCACCGACGTGCTGAAGGCTGAAATCATGCAGTTGCGATGCGCGATTTTATTTCCGCGTTTGATGTAGAAAAATCCCAGCGCTAGAAAGATTGCGCTCAAGGCGTTGAGCGTGGCGTTGACGACGGGTAAATCGTGAATGGTCATGGCTCGTTTTCCAATAGACGGACAGACGCAAGAATGCGCGGTTGGACGGAGTTTGTCCAATCCACGCCGTCACAGCCGGTTTCAAAAAACCCGCGCAGACGGGCGTGTTTATCTACGATGACAAAAATTGTGGTGTGAATGAAAAGATCGGCGACGTCTTTCTGGTCGGCAGGTTTCACCGGCTGCGCGCTCAATTTCAGACTGCCGCTGGCGAGTGCGGCGATTTCATTTTTTGTTCCCGTAAGAAATGTCCAGCGGTTGAAATCGGCATCGAAACGTTCGCCGTATTTTTTTAGCACAGTGGGCGAATCATTTTCTGGATCGGTGGTGAGCGTGACGAGTTTGGCGGCGCTGGCAGACGGCAGAAAGTTTTGCAGCAATTTCATCTGGCCGGTCATGCGCGGACACGGACCGGCGCAGCGCGTGAACACAATGTCGGCGACCCAGACGTGATTTGAAAAATCAGCGAGCGTCGTAATTTGGCCGTCCTGATTGGTCAAAGTGAAGGCAGCAATGGAACCGAGGACGGGCAGTTGTGGCAACTGGCGGCTGCGATTGACCTGAAAAAATGAAATCAGCAGCGCAAGCCCGAGCAGTCCGCTGACAAAACTAAAGCCCAGCCAAACGGTGGGCGGCGGACGCTGGATTTTTTTCGTCATGGAGTGACGGAGTTATTCAAAGCTCGCGGGCGCGGCCGAGCCGGATTTGGATTTTAGCCACGCTTCGTAGTCTTCCTTGCTTTGCACGACGACGAATCCGCCGGCCATCGCGGCGTGACCGCCGCCGCAAAGTTGGGCGCATTCAATCTGGAAGCGGCCAATCTTCGTGGGAGTAAAAGTGCACGGAATCCGCAGACCGGGAATCGCATCTTGCGTGAGGCGCATGGCAACCAATTTGAGCGAGTGAATGACGTCTTTGGAGCTCAAATAAATCAAGACCGGCTTGTTCACTGGCACGTGAATTTCGTTGAGGATTTGGATGTCGTCTTTGCCGGCTGAATCAGCGGGGTCAACGCCGAAGACGTTATTTTCGGCGATAAGTTTCATGTCCTGACGGCCAAATTTTCCATCAGGACCGGGATAACGCGCGTTCCAAGCGAATTGTTGCGCGACAATCTGGACAACGGTGGATTCTTCGGGGGTGGGAAAATGACTGACGTTTTTGCCCCACAACGGCACGGCGAAAACCAGCAGCAGCACGGCTTCAACAGCAACGATGATCAGTTCGACGTAGCTGGGAATTTTGCTTTTGGAGCCTTGATAGTCGGCCTTGGGCGTGCGCGCATTGTTGAAGCGATACAGCACGTAGCCGAAATAAAGTATCCAGCCGATGAACAGCGCGATCATGAGCCAGTGGACGTAGACGATGAGATTGTCTACGGCCTGGCCGTGAACAGAGGCGAGTTCGGGCAGTCCGATGACGTTATGGGCAAACCAGTCTTTCATGCTTTTGTGGCTTCAGGTGAATTGTGTTTTTCAGCGATGGCATTGAGCGCCTCGCTTTTGCGGATAAAATAAATCAACAGCGTCAGCGCCGTGGCCAACACGACGCCCAACACGGCGAGCAGCGTGAGAATGCCCCAGTTCATCCCGTCGGTCATCGGCGAATCAATGCTGCCGCCGTAACACGCCGCGCACGCGAAAACTTTCGCGGGCGCAAATGCGACGAGCAGCGGCAAAATGATTTTGCGGAGTGACTTCACAGGTAACTGATTTTTTTTAGCTTCTTCAAAAAATAAATTCCGTAAACGATTACGAAAATGCCGGCGACAATCGCCGTTGCCCCCCAAAGCACACTGCCGGACTGAAACGCCCACGCGGCGCAGCCGAAGGACAGCGCGGTCAGCAGCGTTACGAAAATCAGATGGAAGGCTTTGAGTGACATTTTAGTGGGCGGCGGTTCCGGGCGGGAAATCATTCATCGCCCACATGGTCAAACCCATCAGTCCGATGAAAAAGAATACGGTGAAAGCCAGCACGGTGTAGACGAGTTTTTTTTCCGACAACAAGTGCATCAGGTAGCCGGCAACGAGGAAGGCGTTCACGACCGCGATGGACAGAATGAGCGCAACTTTCAGCGTCCAACCGTCGCCGATGTGCGCGAACGACGTGGCGATCATCGCCGACGTGGTGCAGAGGACGACGAGAAACACTACGCCGCAGAGGCGGAAGTAGCTTTGCAGTGAAACAGGTTTTTCAGATTCGCTCATAAAAATTTCAGGTCAAATACAGCACGGGGAACAGGAAAATCCAGACCAGATCTACGAAGTGCCAGAACAGGCCGGAGACTTCGATGCGGTTGGTGAAACGTTCGGGATCGGTTTTCCACATCCGACTGCCGGGTCCCCAGAAATAGAAAATCACGACCGTGCCGCCGAAGATGTGCAGCGCGTGCAGACCGGTGAGCGTGAAATAAATCGCGGTGAAGGTGTTGTGGCGCGGGCCGTAGTTGCCCATGCTTTTGATGTCGGTTGCAGCCACGGTGACTTCTTCGTGTTTTGCCGACTTGGCCTCGGGGCTGCGCAAATCCATCAATTCTTTTTCATCCGTGACAATGTGACCGTGCAACGTGACCGTGCCGGTTTTTTTCGCGAGGTCAAAGTCAGCGGATTTTTCAACGAGGTGGCCATCGGCAAACGTGCCGTTGTTCAACTTGATCTCGTAATGAATCAATTTGTCGTGGTATTCGTAGGATTTGATTCCCAAGAACGTCAACGCGAGCAAAATGGTGCAGGCGTGGAAAATTTTGAACTTGGTGAAGTCGCGCACTTTGCACGCGGCCCACGCGAGCAGCGTGGTGATGGCCGAGAGCGCGAGCAAAAGCGTGTTGATGGTGCCGAGCGTGACGTTGAGCCAGCCGTGCGGCCACATGCCGGGTTCCGCGCCGACGCGCAGCAAAACGTAGGCGGAAAAAAGTCCGCCGAAGAGCATGACTTCGGACGCAAGAAACAGCCAGATGCCGAGCTTGGCGTTGTAAAGACCGGTGTCCGGTCGAGCTTGAACTGTGTAAGGGATTTCCATGAAAAATTAGTGGTGCGCGTTGGGGTTAAGCGGCGCGGAAGAACTCTCGGGTTCGTCCTGCGGCGTGAAATCCGTGGCGTGGTTGGGCGCGCTGTATTCGTATGGCCCACGGACAACGTGAGGTTCGTGCGCAAAATTTCCGTGCGGCGGCGGCGTGGGCGTCTGCCAGTCCAGCGTGGTTGCGCCCCAAGGATTGGTGCCGACTTTTTCGCCGTGCTTGATGCTCCAAAACAAATTGATGATGAAAGGAATTTGCGCGATACCCAAGCAAATGGCCGCCCACAAAATGACGCCGTTCAACTGCATCACGCTGCCGGGCAGCGCGTCAATGGCGTTCGGCACACGCGCGGCGGAATAGTTCACCGCGCCGTCGCTCATGCGGCGGAGCATGCCTTTGATGCCCTGCGCAAACATAGGCATGAACACGATGTTCATGAACGCGAGGGAGCACCAGAAATGCACCCGCCCCCAGAACTCGTTCATTTTTCTTCCAGTCATTTTTGGGAACCAGAAATAAACACCGGCGAAGAGCGCAAAAATTGTTCCCGGCGCGACGACGTAATGAAAGTGCGCAATGATGTAATAGGTGTCGTGCAAATACAAATCCGCCGCCGCGAGGCCGAGCGGCAAACCGGTCAGACCACCAATGCCGAACATCGGCAAAAAGCCGAGTGCGAAGAGCATGGGCGTGTTGATGCGAATGGAACCGCCCCAAAGTGACAGGAACATGCACGTCAAAATAATCACCGATGGAATGGAAATAATCATCGTCGTCGCTTGGAAGAACGTGGCGATTTTCTGGCCCATGCCGGTCAGATACATGTGATGCGCCCAAACAATGAACGACAGGAAGCCGACAAACAGCGAGGAATAAACAAGGGATTTGTAGCCCCAAATCGGCTTGCGCGTGTTGTTGGCAATAATTTCAATGACGATGCCCATCGCCGGCAAAATCAAAACGTAAACTTCCGGATGGCCGAGGAACCAGAACAAGTGTTGCCACAACAACGGGCTGCCGCCACCGCTGCGATCAACGAGTTGGCCGCCGACCGCGAGACCGGTCGGTAGGAAGAAACTTGTGCCCGCGACGTTATCCATCAATTGCAAAACACCGGCGGCTTCGAGCGGTGGAAACGCGAGCAGCAAAATAAAGGCGGTCACGAATTGCGCCCAGACGAACCATGGCAGACGCATCCAGGTCATGCCGGGTGCGCGAAGCTGGATGATGGTGGCGATGAAATTAACCGCGCCGAGCAGCGAGGACGTAATCAGCAGCACCATGCCAACGAGCCAGAACGCTTGACCGTTTGTGGGAATCGTGGTCGCCAGCGGTGAATATGATGTCCAGCCGGCTTGCGCTGCGCCGCCGGGAATGAAAAAACTCACGAGCATCACCACGCCGCCGAGGAAAAAAGCATGGAAGCTCGCCATGTTGATGCGCGGGAAAGTCATATCTGGCGCGCCAATCATCAGCGGCACGACGTAATTGCCAAACGCCGCGAAAGCCAGCGGCACAACCCCGAGGAACACCATGATGGTTCCATGCATCGCACCAAAGGAATTGTAGAGTTCCGGCGAAATCGCCCCACCGGCTGCTGGTTGTCCCAAAACTTTTGCCAGCAACGGACCAAACAGCGGCACAGGCACGCCGGGATGCGCGATCTGCCAGCGCATGAACAGCATCAAGCCGAATCCGAACAGCATGAAGCATAGCGCCATGAAACCGTATTGGATGCCGATGACTTTATGATCAGTCGAGAAAATATATTTCTGCCAGAAATTCTGCTCGTGGTGTTCGCCGTGGCCGTGATCATGGCCATGATCATCGTGCGCGTGATTCGATTGCGGTTCGCGGAAGGGCGGAAATTGTTGAACGGTTGACGACATATTTTTTATTTCAATTTGTTGCCGACGAGCGCCGCGATGAGCAGCGGCAGATAAATGATCGAGGCGAAAAATAATTGTTTGGCGCGCTGCGCCGTGAGTTGTTGCGCAAAACGAACAGCACACCAGAAATAACCGACGCCCAAAATCAGCGCGACGGCGAGATAAATTTTCCCATTCAAACCGAACGCAAACGGACAAAGGCTAGCGATCAGCAGCGCAATCGTGTTGCTCACGGATTGTTGCGCGGTGCGGCTGCCGGTGGCGTCAATATTGGGCAACATGATAAAACCAGCTTTCGCATATTCATCGCGATATAGCCAAGCGATGGCCATGAAATGTGGAATTTGCCAGAACGCAAGTATAGCGAACAGCGCCCAGCCTTCGCCGCTCAATTCGTTACGCGCCGCGGTCCAGCCCATCAACGGCGGCAACGCACCGGGAATCGCGCCGACCAATGTGTTCACCCACGTCACGCGTTTGAGCGGTGTGTAAATGAACAGATAACTGATGCTCGTGACGGCACCGACGACGCTCGTAAGCGGATTCACCAACACCGCGAGATACGTGAGGCCGATGACGGAAATTACGCCGCCGAAAATTGCGACGGTTGCCGGTTGCAAACGTCCGCTGGGCAACGGGCGGCTCGCGGTGCGGCGCATTTTGGCGTCGTATTCGCGTTCGAGCAGTTGGTTCAAAGCCGCCGCGCCGGACGCGACGAGCGCCGTGCCAAAGAGCGCGTGAAACATCAGCAGGTAATTCACCGAACCGCGTTCGCCGAGGTAAAAACCCACGAACGTCGTGAGCAACACGAGCGCGGTCAAGCGCGCCTTGACGAGATCCGCCAAGACTGCGGCCCAGCTTTTTTCCAAAGCTGCCGTTGAACTCAATGCTTCCGCCGATGATTTCATTATGCTGGTAAAAGGACTTGGTGAAAACCTTGCCTAATTCTCCTTATTTTGTCATGCGCTGGCAAAATCTGTCAATGTTGTTTGCCATCAAATTAGGTTAGGCATGAGCTGAATTGAATCGGGAAAAATTATGCCGCGAGCCGCGTGCGCCGGACGGCCACAAGCCACCACAATGCGCCGGTCAACAATGCCAGCGCGCCAACCATGACGTGCAATGTCGCAATATCGGCGGCTTTATTGGTCCAAATCGTCGCCGCGCCCAAAACGATTTGCAGCGACAATAAAATCAGCCAGAAAAAAGCAAACTTGGTCAGTGCATCGCTGCCGCCCAATTTTTTGCGCGCCAGAAAAAATGCCGCGGCAACGCCGAGGAAAATCGTGTAGGCAACGAGGCGATGGATCATCTGCAACTCCACTTGAAACGCGGTGATGGGTTTGACGTTGTAAGTTTCCACGCGCTCGGCGTTGTAGCGCGCGATGGCGTCAGCACTGGCGTCCGGCCAGATTTTGCCGTGGGCGAGCGGGAAATCAGAAATCGCCAGTCCCGCGTGCTGATGCCGCATGGTCGCCGCGATGAGCAACTGGATGAAAATTAAAATTGTGACGTAAAAAATGTGGCTGCGCAGTCCGCGCGGAACGGAAATCTGCTTTTTGGTTTCTGAATCATTCCACCAGCGGCTTGTAAACATTGCGATGGCGCAGACGAGCACGAGAAATGTTTGCGCAACCGCGCCGTGGAAAATCCCGAGGTTGTCCATTTGCAAACGCACGCGCAGGCCACCGAGAATTCCTTGCGCGATCACGCCGAGAAACGCAGCAACGCCAAGCCAGACCATCCATTTGCGCGAATCTTTCAGCCACAACCAAATCGCCAGAACCGTCGTCAAAAAACCGACGACAGACGCCAGCAAGCGATGTGTGTGCTCGAAAAAGGCACCGCCAGTCCAGAATTTTATCGGTAGCGCGAACATGTTGTAGCCATAACTCGTCGGCCAGTCAGGCACGGACATTCCCGCCTCATGGCTCGTCACCAAACCGCCGAGGCCGATGAGCAAAAACGTGGCGACGGCGTTCAGCACGGCGAACCAAAATAGCGCGGGTTGGTATTTATTATTCATGCTTCAAAAGGAACGACCGCTGCGGATTGTTCGCGCAGCGGCCGTTCGCGGACGAAAAAATTATTTAACTTCAAACGTGAAGTTTTGTGCGGCGCCGTCGGCCTTCACTTCAACTTCGGCGGTCTGCGTGCCGAGTTTGCGGTGCGTGGCTTCCAACGTGTATTTGCCCGGCGGCACATTCTTGATGGTGAATTTTCCATCCGCGCCGCTGACGGCAAAATACGGTCCGTCCACGACGGTGACCCACGCAAACATCCACGGATGCACGTCACATTGGAATTTCAGGAACGGTTCCGGCTTGGCGAACGTGAAGGTCAAATCCGCGCCGCCGGGCATCTGCACCAGATTTTGGGAGTCGTTGGCTTTGGGCACGGTGTGGACGTTGTGGACGCAGTTATCGGAATTTTTCACAATGACTTTCTGACCGGTCTGCACGGCAAGAATTTGCGGATAATACAAACAACCTTTTTGATCCATGACGACGGGCGCGGCGCTCGCGCCGGTGGACGGAGTAGAAATTCCTTTCAGCACAACGACGACATCCGCCAGATTGCCGCTGCCATCGACGACGTAAAATTTCGTTTTCGGCAATGCGCCCGGATAGCTCGCACTGCAATTCGGATCATCTTTGATCGGCGTCAGTTCTTTTTCCGCCGGCGGTGTGCCTTTGAGCGTGATGACCCCGGTGAGGTCGCCCGCCGAAACAATTTGCGCGGCAAGAAGTCCGAGCGATAAGAGTAAAAGAGATTTCTTCATAACTTTGTAAGTAACGGCTGGGAGCTTAACATTGACGCGCGTCCGTCGCAAGCGAGTTTGTGAAAAATTTCACAAGGTCGCCATCACGCGCGCCATTGCCAGCGCGGTCTGCGCGGCTTCCGTGCCGCGATTATGTTTTTTGTCGAGGCAACGCTCGCGCGCCTGCTGCTCGTTTTCCAACAGCAATACTTCGTGGATGACCGGCACTTCGTGCGTGATTTGGATTTGCACGAGCGCATTGCTCACCGCCTCGCCGATGTGCTGCGCGTGCGTCGTCGCGCCGCGCAAAATCACGCCAAGACAAATGATGCCGGATAGTTTTGAGTTTTTAATTTTTAATTTTGAGTTCGCCGCAAGTTTTGCAGCGACCACAGGAATTTCATACGCGCCCGGCACGCGGACGATTTCCACTTTGCCGCCCGCGCGGAGAATTTCCGTTTTCGCCGCGCGCAACATCGCGTCCACGTAGCGGGCATTATATTTCGACGCGACGATGGCGAAAGTGCCGCCGCTAACGCGAACCGTTTTGGTTTTGACGGGTTTTAACATGTTGGAATTATTTAATTATTATACCTCAGAGCAAATGCCCCATCTTTTGCTTCTTGGTTTTTAGATACCGCTCGTTGTGCGGATTGGATTTTATTTTGATGGGAACCTGTTGCGTAATTTTCAGGCCGTAGCCTTCGAGGCCGACAACTTTTTTGGGATTGTTCGTCAGCAGCCGGATAGTTTTCAGGCCGAGATCGCAAAGGATTTGCGCGCCGAGACCGTATTCGCGCAGGTCCATGCCGTAGCCGAGTTTCACATTCGCTTCCACGGTGTCGTAGCCCTGCTCTTGCAATTTGTAGGCTTGAATCTTCGGCGCGAGGCCGATGCCGCGTCCTTCCTGCCGCATATACAAAATCACGCCGCAGCCGGCCTCAGCCACTTGCCGCATGGCGGAATGCAATTGCGGGCCGCAGTCGCAACGGCGAGAACCGAAGACGTCGCCAGTGAGACATTCGCTGTGAACGCGCACGAGGACATTTTTTGCGCCGCTCACGTTACCGCGCACGAGCGCGAGGTGATGTTGTCCGTCCACTTTGGAACGGTAAAGCGCGAGGTCGAAATCGCCATAGTCCGTCGGCATCTTGATGGTCTCGATGCGTTCGACCAATTTCTCGCGCGTGCGGCGGTATTCGATCAGCGCGGCGATGGTGGCGATTTTTAATTTATGTTTCTTGGCAAATTTCAGCAACGCGGGCAAACGCGCCATCGTGCCGTCGTCATTCATAATTTCACAGATGACACCGATCGGTCGTGCGCCCGCGAGTGTGACTAAATCAACGGCCGCTTCGGTGTGACCGGAACGTTGGAGCACGCCGCCGGGTTTGGCGCGCAACGGAAAAACGTGGCCGGGCTGCACGAGGTCGTCCGGCACGGCGGTCGGCGAGGCCATGATTTGAATGGTCTTCGCGCGGTCGGCGGCGCTGATGCCGCTGCCGATGCTTTTAGCGGCGTCCACGCTCACCTGAAAATCGGTGCGGAAGACTTCGCGATTTTCTTTCACCATGCGCGCGATGCCAAGTTGCTGGAGACGTTCGCTGGTGGTCGGCACGCAAATGAGGCCGCGCCCGTGCTTGGCCATAAAATTGATCGCGGCGGGCGTGACGTGTTGCGCGGCCATGATGAGGTCGCCCTCGTTCTCGCGATCTTCGTCGTCGGTGACGATGACCATTTTGCCTTTGCGGATGTCGGCGATAACGGCTTCGACGGAATCAAATTTGGTTTTCATCTACGGAAACAGGCTAATCGGCGCGCCGGAAAAAGTCACATCAATCGTGTGCGGCGGCGGAAATTTTGTTGGTGGCGAGGATAATTTTGTTTAAGGTGGGTCAGTAATTTTTTGAATCAAACTTGGCGAGGGGTTTTGGCGCCACGCGAAAAAATGTCAACCAGTTCATCAGAAAAAAAAACCGGCAGCACGGCGGAAAGCACTTCCGTCGGCAGTCATGATTTGCAGGAAAACCTCCGCCGCCTCGACCGACTTGCCAATCTCGGCCTCGTCTCCGCCAACATCGCCCACGAAATCAAAAACGGCCTCGTCGCGATCAAAACTTACGTGGACATTTTGATTGAAAAGGGCGACGACACGGAAATGGCCGAAGTTGTGCGGCGCGAATTAAAGCGCATTGACGGGCTGACCACCGCGATGTTGCGGCTCTCCGCGCCCAAGCCGACAACGCTCACGCAAGTGCCGGTGCATCAAGTGCTCGAACATTCGTTGCGGCTGCTGGAACATCAAATGAGCGGACGGATGATCGAGTTGAAGCGTGAGTTTGGTGCGACGCACGATACCGTGCGCGGCGACGAATCACAGCTGCAACAGGCCTTCATGAATCTGGTGTTGAATGGAATCGAGGCAATTGGCCGCAACGGGGAACTGACGGTGCGCACGGAAGTCACGACATGCGCGACGGGGCGCGGCGGATTGAAGATTTATTTTTCGGACACCGGACCAGGCATCGCGGCGGAAAATCTGTCACGGCTGTTCGAGCCATTTTTTACAACCAAGAAAAATGGAACGGGCTTGGGTCTAGCCATCAGCCAGCGCGTCGCCGAAGATCACTTTGGAAAAATTGAAGTGGTGAGCGAAGTGGGACGCGGCTCGACTTTCATCTTCTCATTACCGCCGCAATAGTCCTACGACTTTCATCGTCTCGCTTCGGAACGGGCCAAAATCTCGCGCCATTGCGGATGAAAACAGAAGGTGTTAAAAGCGCGCTTCTCGGCATATTCGCAATTGCTCGCATCGACCTCGGAACAGCAACAAACTAAGTCCGCGATGCCACTGCGCCGGACGCGGCACCGATTTATATCCGGCAGCTTCCGCGTTGGTTTAGGAGCCAACCCGCCGCCATCATCGCTGGGTTGGTATAGGCCGGTCATAGTAAGTTTTAAACTATTCGCCGACGAGGTGGTAGCGGTTCGCCACGTCTTCGCCCATCGGCACACTCGGGGAGGCTTTGAGCGAGAAAACGACGGCGATGGTCACATCGGCGGACTGGCCTTCGTTGTTGGCCACGCGCAGGGTGAGCGCGGAAGTCCAACTCCGCAGGTCGCGGTAAATCGTGAACATCTGATCCTGCAACCGCTGCGTCACGATGTTGTAATTTTGCGTCATGCGCCCGCCCCAGTTGTCGCCGAGGCGCACGAACATCGTGCTGGTGATCAAATTATTATCCGTCCACGTGCCGTTGCCCCAGGTGCCGCCGCGCAAATACCAGTAGCCAAGCCCCCAGCTCCAACGGTCGTTGGGTGCGAAGGTCAATTGCTGCAAACTCATGTTGAGTTCGCCGCCTTCGATGTCGTAGCGCGTCTGCGATTCCGCCGTGAGCCAGGTGCGCGGCTTGAAGGCGAAGGCGGAATACAAATCGTTCAGCGTATTTTGATTCGCCTTCGGGTCGAGGCGCCAATCGAGTTGCACATTCCAATCTACGAGTTTGTCCATCTGGCCGTCGCGCATGGTCTGGAGCGTATTGCGCAGGCCGAAGCGAACGGCGTTTTGCGTGTCGATGGAATCAATGTTGTTGTAGTCGGGAAAGGTGACGGGCAATTCCAAGAGGCTCGCTTGTTCGCCGTCGAATTGCGGCAACTTGCCGGGCGGTGTGCTGGGGTCGTCGGGCACAAAAATATAATTCGCCGACGGTTCCATGATGTGGCGGATGCCGTCCACTTGCAAAAGTCCGTTGGTCGCGCCCACCCACAGTTGCGAGGCCTTGAACGATGTGCCGACACCGGTGTTGAACACGCCGCGATAGACGGCGTTGTTCGGCCCGAGGTTGGTGGTGTTCTCGCTGCTGTAATAAGTGAACCGTCCGCCGACACGCGGCGTGACGTTGAGCCAGTGAAAAAACGTCCACGGCAAAGTGAATTGATGATAGGTGTCAACGCGCGTGGCGGTGTTGAGATTCGTGCCGTTGTTGCTGCTATAATTGGAATTGGTGTTCGCGACATACTGGCGATACCAGCCAGCGGAACTTTGGCTATCGTAATAAACCGGCGTGTCTAAAACCTGCTGGCGGAAACCGGTGAGGCGCAAGTCCGGCAGGCGTTCGACCTGACTGAAATAGCTGTTGATGCGCGGCGTGGTCAACGCGTCGAGACTCCAGTTGTTCCAATATTTATTCGCCTCGACGAACGAGCTCGGCTGCGGGTCGTTCGCGTAATCGCCTTCGCGGAAGTCATGCATGACGAGCGGGTCAGACTGGTAATTGACGAGCGCCTTGAGATTCAAATTCGTCGCGGGCGTGTCGAGCCAGGTGAATTTCAAAATCTGGCGGTTCTCGGGAATGGAGCCGTATTGCGGGAACGCGTTTGTGCTGGTGTTCGGCCGCTGGTCGTTGAGATAATAATACTTCAAACCGAATTGTCCCCAGTCGCCGAGGTGCAAATTCACGTCCGGCCCCAAACCGACGCCGCGTTTGGTGCGATAGTCCGCGTGAATTTTTCCGTCCGCATTCGTGCCGTCAAACCAGTTGTAAGTGCCCAATAAAAATCCGCCGTAAGTGCTGCGGTAACCCGGCGACACGGTGAAGTTATTCGCGTGCGGTCCAAGATTGCGTTTGTAATACGGAAAATAAAACACCGGCACACCGTGCGCATACAGCACGGCATTCCACATCTCCACATATTTCCCGGGCACAATCTTGATGCGATTAGCGTGCACGCGGAATTCCGGATCCGCCGTGTCGTCGGTGGTGACATACGCGTCATCAGCGCGATAAACCTGATTGCTGGAATTGCCCATCAAACTGGCGCCGCTCGCGAACACCGGCCATTTGCCTGTGCGGAACGATTCCGTCTGCATCCGGCGCGTCTTGAAGTTGTAACGGATGTGATCGCCCACCCAAAGTTGGTCGCCGGATTCGACGCGCACATTTCCATCGGCGATCACTTCACCCGACTGGGTGCTCAACGACGCGCTGTCCGCGGTCAACGTCGTGTTGCCGTATTTCACATACACGCCGTTCGTGCCCGTGGCCGTGCCGGTGGATGGATCGTAATCCATCTTGCCCTCAACCGTGCCGGGAATGATTTTGCTCAACGCCTGCACTTCCCACGCCGGCGCTTCGGGCGCCGTTTGTGCCGCCACGGAAAAAATGGAAAACGCCGCGAAGCACAGCAGCGCGATGGCGGAAAAAGGTTTCATCAAGCGCGCCAGTTAAACAGAATGCTCCCCCCGCTGCCAAGAGCGTTTTAACCGCCAGACTTTGGCCAGAACGCAAACGCCACCGCCGCGAGGATGCACCCGAACGCCGCGACGTAGTTCCAACGGATTTTTTCGCCGAGATAAAAAATGGCAAAGACGCAGAATACCGCCAGCGTGATGACCTCCTGCATGATTTTTAATTGCGTGACGGAATACACCGAACTGCCCCAGCGATTCGCTGGAATCATGAAGACATATTCGAAGAATGCGATGCCCCAGCTCGCGAGAATCACGAGCAACAGCGGCTTGCCTTTGAATTTTAAATGGCCATACCAAGCGAACGTCATGAAAATGTTCGAGCAAGTCAGCAACACGATGGGCAGCCAGCGGGATGAAGTAAAATCCATGCGCCCAAAATGAATTTGTGCGCGCAGCCTGTCAAACGGGAATCACGCATCATTGGCGCGGACGACCGTATTTCAAACCGATGTTCTGCTCGTAATCGCCAAGCTTCTTTTCCGTCGTCGTCTGCAGACCTTTGAATTCCAAATTGATTCGTGCCAGCCGCCGCTGCGCGATTTCCGCCATCGGCGAATCCGGAAACCGCGCGACGATTTCACCGAGCGTCGTCATCACCGCGTCTACGTCCGCGCCACATTCCACCTGAAAATTTGCCAGCAAGTTCAGCCAGCCCGCGATTTGCTTCGGCTTATGTTTTGTTTCGTTGATTAACTGATCCAGTTCCATCGTCGCCAAATCCAGCCGCTTGAAGTCGCGCGCATAAATCGTCGCCAGCTTCTCGCGCACTTCCGTGTCATGCGGATGCTGTTCGAGATGCTTCACATAAACCGCCGCGAGTTTGCCCGGCTCGATTTCCTTCGCGCGCAAAAATTCCGTGGAGTCGAGCAAGCCAATGTTATTCACGCCTTCCGGCACCGCCATCGCTTGTCGGTCGTGCTGCGCCAAAATAATTTTCCCCGTTCCGTCGAGATGCGCCAGCCGCTGTTCCGCGCGTAACGCGATTTCCGTATCCGGAAACCGCGCGACAATTTTCTGCAACGCCGCACGCGCGCCATCCACGTCGGCATTTTTTTTCAAATGCCAGTCGGCGAGTTGCGTCAGTGCCGCGACAATTTGCCGGTCCGGCGCTTTCGGCGAATTGCAAAAATTGTGCAAGGTGATTTCCGCGCCCGGCAAATCGCTCATGTCTTCCACCTGAATATTTGCCAGCAACATGACGCCTTCGAAGTCCGTCGGAAATTTTGCCAGTTGCTCGCGGATGGCAACAATTGCTTCGAGCGGACGATTCGATTTTCGTTTCGCCAGCGCGATGGAATAAACCGGTTTCGGTTCCGGCGGTTCGCTGCCGCCGTCAAAAATATTGGAAAGCGGCTTGGTGAAGAGTTCAATAATGCTGTGCCGCCACATGATGTTGAAGACCATCGCCAGCGCGCCCGTCAATCCCAGCCCGACAAAAATCGCATCGAAGCCGCCACGCGCAAAAGCCGGCATCGCAACGAAAAGTTCCGCGCAGCCGAGGCCCACCGTCAGCACCCATTTAAAAACCAATCTTACCGGATCATGGCTTTGCTGCAACGACCGCCAGAAAATCCAGCCAATGAATCCCAGTCCGAACAGCGACAGGAGAACATTCAGCACGATGTGCAATACGTGGCTCATGGTTTCGCAGCAAGCTCAACCCGTCCGCGCGTCGGCGCAAGCAAATTCACGCGTAGCGATACGGCTTGGCCAGCGTGAAGGAATTCGGCAAATGACGCATCTCGCGCACCGCGCCGTCCGCCAGCAAAACTTCCACGATGTCGAACCGGAATTTCACCTGTGGATTTTTCAGCAGGCGCAAATAATCCAGCGCCGTCTGCGACAATAATTTTTTCTTCCGCGCATCCACCGCATCCGCCGGTCGCGACCATTCCTCCGACGACCGCGTTTTCACCTCGATGAACACAAGGCAATCCGCCTCGCGAAAAATTAAATCAATCTCGCCACGTTCCGAACGAAAATTCGCGGCGAGAAATTTTAAGCCAAGTTTTTGCAGATGTTTTTTCGCCGCGCGCTCGCCCAATTCGCCGCGCCGCAGATGCTCCGGCTTGGATTTGCCGGCGAACTTCGCTTTGAGCTTTTCGAGTAGACTCATTTTTCTGGCCACAGATTTTCACAGATGAAACACAGATAAGACAAACCATTTTCCGCCCGGCGTTTCAACATCTGTGTTTCATTTGTGTCCATCTGTGGCTTAAATGTTTTTGATTCCGGCAATGCGACAATGGCAGTAACGTCTGTGCGCCTGATGCCTTCTAACCCGTCACCGAAATCAGTTCTCGCCGCCCGCCACGCGGCGATTCAGCGCGCCATCACGCCGTTGCCGGGCAGCACGCCGCGCGATCATTTCAAACCGCTCAACATTCCCGGCGATTGCGACGGCCTCACGCTGCTCGCGGCGTTGGCGCGCATGGTGGGAAATGTTTCCGCCACCGAGTGGCAGACGGAATTTGCGCGTGGTCGCATCGTGAATCTGGAACAAAAACCGGTGTTGCCCGCGCAAATCGTCCGCGCCGGTCAGCGTTTTCAACATCTATTTCCGAACGTCACCGAACCGGACGTGAATGGCGCGGTGGAAATTTTGCACGAAGACAAGGCGCTGATTGTCGTGAACAAACCCGCGCCGCTGCCGATGCACGCGGGCGGACGATTTTATCTCAACACGCTCCAGCACATTCTAAACGCCGCGTATCAGCCGCAGACACCGCTGCCCGCGCACCGGCTGGACGCGAACACCACCGGCCTCGTGCTTGTCGCGCGCACGCGAGAATTTGCCGCCAAGTTGCAGGCACAATTCGCGCTTGGTCGCGTGGAAAAAAGTTATCTTGCGCGAGTGAATGGCGAATTGCCTGCGGATGAATTTTATTGCGACGCGCCCATCAGTGCCGACGCGGGCGAGCAATGTTCACGCACGATTGATCTGGCGAACGGACTCGCTGCGCGCACGGAATTCCGCCTGCTCCGTCGTCTCGCCGATGGCTCGAACCTGCTCGAGGCGCGCCCGTTGACCGGACGCACGAATCAGATTCGTGTGCATCTCTGGCATCTGGGAATTCCTATTTGTGGCGACACGATTTATCTGCCCGACGGAAAACTTGGCCGCACACAAACGCTGGCCGTCGGCGAACCGCCGCTGTGTCTGCACGCCGCGCGCGCGAAGTTTTTGCATCCGTTGAGCGATGAACTGATTGAGTTCACCGCGCCAATGCCTGCGTGGTCAAAGCGCGGCGACTAAAACAATTTTGCTTCCTTCGGTTTCAGCGGTGCGAACGTCAGCCGATGGATCGGGCACGCGCCGTGTTTGGCGATGGCCGCCAGATGTTTCGCCGTGCCGTAGCCTTTGTGTTCCGCGAAGGCATATTCCGGCCATTGCGCGTGCGCTTCCAGCATCAGCCGGTCGCGCGTGACTTTGGCGAGAACGCTGGCGGCGGCGATGGAATAACTTCGCGCATCGCCCTTCACGATGGCCGTCTGCGGCACGCGCAACGTCTTCACCGGCCGCCCATCCACGAGCGCGTGCGGCGGCAACGGATTTAATTTCGCCAGCGCGTCGTTCATCGCACGATGTGTGGCCTGCAAAATATTTATTTCGTCAATCACGCCGGCATCCACGAGCGCGATGCCGAATTCGATTTCGGCGCAATGGGTGAGAAATTCAAAATACTTTTCGCGCTGCGTTTCGGTGAGCTGCTTGGAATCGTTCAGGCCGGCGAGTTCGGCGGGCAAACCGGCGTCTGCCCAGCGCGACGGCAGAATCGCCGCCGCCGCGACGACCGGACCGGCGAGCGGCCCGCGCCCGGCCTCGTCCACGCCCGCGACGCGCGCGACGTTTTGCGACCACAACGCGCGCTCGAATTCAAAACGGTCAAGGAGTTTGGCGGGCATCAAGGAACTTAATTAGCTAATTGTTTTATCAACTACACACTAATATTTAGTTTGCCTTGAGCTTACAGTTTGTCCAACACCTAGTAATTACATTTCTTCTTAAGCTATCTACAGCCGATGCCCATAAAACGCCTAAAAATGTTATTGCTAAACCATGCGAATAAGTTCAAAAGATACATACAAAGTTAGATGCGATCATCAAGGCTTCAAACGAACTTAATCCATGAAAAAACTAATTGGAATCTTGGTTATGGCAATCACACTTTCATTGCGGGCACAGATTGCCATCACCCATAACGAAGGACCGCCCGATGCGATGGCGGGAATTTCTGATGCCGCCTATTCTGAACAGTGGCGTATTAACCACACTCAATACATGGATGGCTGGAGAATCATCAACGGAACAACAAACCAAGTGACAGATCACTGGATTCAATTTTCCGGCACAGTGCTGCAAGTGCATAGCGATGGAGTGCGCCTTGATGGGCAATTTTTCTGTCCTACGGATTATTCTGGGGCGCAGAGTTATACGGGGGAATTTTTCGTAAAGGAATTTCCTTACCCAGTTGCCGAAGGGGACACGATTGGTGGATTAAAAATATTTCGTGCGGTAAGCGACGGCGTTTATAAATATAATACCGCCGTTGGCAGCACACGAACACTTCATCAATTAGACTATGGCGTGCCCTGCGCTGCCCCAGAAAAATCGGCAGCTGAAATCGAAGCTGAAAGAGCGTTAGCTGCTAAAAGGAAAATTGAAGGCGCAGCAGCAACACTGGTGTTGATAAAGCGTGAAGCTGAGGAAGGCGATCCCGTTGGTCAACTTCGCATGGCTGAGCACTACCGAGATGGCGATGGCGTAGAAACAAATTTTTACAAGGCAAAATATTTATTCATGGCTTCAGCGGAACAAGGAAATGAAACCGCAGCAAAAGAATTAGCTGCATTAACCAATTCCGCACCATCCAAATAGTTGAATTGTCGCCACGATTTTTTGCCGGCGGCGCGCTTGCCAAAAACTTTCCGCTTTTGCCCGCGCCCGGCAAAACCTAGACTGACCGCATGAATTCGCCCGGATTTCCCGTGGTTCGCCCGCGCCGGTTGCGCACGTCGCCCGCGTTGCGCCGCCTCGTCGCGGAAACGTCGTTGAATGTTTCGCAGCTGGTCCTGCCGCTGTTCGCGCGCAGCGGCAAAAAATTGCGCCGGCCCGTCGCAGCCATGCCGGGCGTGTTTCAATTGTCGCCGGATGAAATTTTGCGCGAGGCCACGGCGGCGCACGCGCTGGGCGTTTCCGCCATTTTGCTGTTCGGTATTCCCGATAAAAAAGATGGGAAGGCGAGCGGCGCTTACGCGAAAAATGGCATCGTCCAGCAGGTCGTCCGGCTGTTGAAAAAGGAATTGCCGTCGCTGCTCGTCATCACAGACGTGTGCCTGTGCGAATACATGAGCCACGGTCATTGCGGCATCGTGGATGGCGGGAAAATCCTGAACGACCCGACTTTGAAGTTGCTCGCGCGCACGGCGGCAAGTCACGCAGAAGCAGGCGCGGATATCGTAGCGCCGAGCGACATGATGGACGGTCGCGTGCGCGCCATTCGCGCGGAGCTGGACAACGAAGGATTTTTTGACACGCCCATCATGAGTTACGCGGCGAAGTTTGCTTCGGCGTTTTACGGCCCGTTCCGCGAAGTGGCGGAATCCGCGCCAAGCTTTGGCGACCGACGGAGTTATCAGATGGACGCGGCGAACGGCAATGAAGCGTTGCGCGAAGTGGCGCTCGACGTGCAGGAAGGCGCGGACATGGTGATGGTCAAGCCGGGCATCGCGTATCTCGACATCGTGCATCGCGTGAAAAAGGAATTTGGTCTGCCTACGGCGGTCTATGCCGTGAGCGGCGAACACGCGATGATCAAGGCCGCCGCGGCGAATGGCTGGATTGATGAGCGCGCGGTCACGCTCGAAAGTCTGCTAGCGATGCGCCGCGCGGGTGCGGACATTCTCATCACTTACGCGGCGGTGGACGTGGCGAAGTGGTTGAAGTAATCCGCCTTCAACCTGCTTTTGCGTTTGCGTTGTGCGTTCCGGCAAGTTAGCCTGCGCGTTCACTTTTTTTCACTATGATTGGAACAATTCGCAAACATTCGAGCTGGCTGTGGTGGTTGATCGCCGGCCTCACAATCGTTTCCTTTGTCGTTTTCATGGGCTCCGGCCCGACGCGCAACGGCGGCGGCGGCGTCCGCGCCAGCGGCGATTTCGGCCGTATTTACGGTCATCAAGTCACCGCGCAAGATTTCGCGAAGGCGAAAGCGGAATTCTATCTCTACTACTGGCTGCATTACCAACAGTGGCCGGACAAAAGCCCCAACTTCAGCAACGATGACGCGCAGCGCGAAGTTTACATCCGCCTGCTGCTCACGCAAAAAGCGAAGTTGCTCGACATCCAGGTGAGCGAAGCGGCTTTGGTCACGGCGGCGAATGATTTTCTTCGCTCGCTCGGTCGCAACGGCCAGCCCGTCGCGATGGATAAATTTGTGGAACAGGTTTTGGCGCCGGAAGGTTTGGGCGTGGCGGATCTGGAGAATTTTCTCCGCGATGAACTGATCGTGCAACAGATGATTCAAGTGCTCGGCTTGTCCGGGGCGCTCGTCACGCCGCAGGAAGCCAGCGCGCTTTACGACCGCGAACATCAGGAAGTCTCCGCGCAGGCGGTGTTTTTTGCCGCGTCGAATTACCTCGCGCAAGTATCCCTGACGCCGGAAGCCATCGGCCAATTTTACACGAATAATCTCGCCGCCTACCGCGTGCCGGATCGCGTCCAAGTGAACTACGTTTACTTCAACGTCACGAACTATCTCGCGGCGGCCAAGACGGAATTGGAAAAGACCAACACCTTCGAGCAATACGTGGACGCGGCTTATCGCCAATACGGCGCGACGGAATTTGCTGATGCGAAAACGCCGGAAGAAGCGAAGGCGAAAATCCGCGACGTGCTTTACCGCAACCGCGCGCTGCAAGATGCGCGCCTGGCGGCGAATGAATTCGCCACCGCGGTGTTTGCCGTTACGCCGGCGAGCCCGCAAAACCTCGTCACCTACGCCCAGCAAAAAGGTTTGAAGGCGCAAATCACCGCACCGTTCACCGCGAATCTCGGACCGGAAGAATTCAACGCCTCCGCGGCGTTTGTTAAAACCGCGTTTCAATTGAGCGCGGACGAGCCGTTTGCCGGACCGATTGTTAATGCCGATGGCATTTACGTCATCGCGCTGGCGAATCAATTGCCCAGCTACATCCCGACGCTCGACCAGATTCGCACTCGCGTGACGCTGGATTACCAGAGTCGCGATGCCGTGGATCTCGCCCAACGCGCGGGAGCGAGTTTTTATACCACGGTCTCCGTGCAAATGGCTGCTGGCAATTCCTTTGGCAAAGCAGCTTCGCTCAGTGGCGCCTCGCTGCAGTTGTTGCCGGAATTTTCCTTGAGCACGAGCGATTTACCTGGCCTCGGCAACCGCGCCACCATCGGCCAACTCAAACAGGCGGCGTTCACCACTACGCCCGGTCACGTCAGTAATTTCCAACCGACGAGCGAAGGCGGCTTCGTTCTCTACGTTCAGCAATTGTTGCCTGTGGATACCGCGACCAAGAATGCGGACATGCCGCAGTTCCTCGGTCAGGTTCGCCGCGCGCGCCAGAACGAAGCGTTTAATCTCTGGCTGCAAGCCGAGGCCAACCGCGAATTGCGCGACACGCCGTTCTATCAAAAAATGGCGGCTGGCATGGCGAAATAGCCGTGAGCGCCACCATCAAACTCTCGTCGCCCGCCACCAAAGAATTTTGGGAGATTCCCGTCCTTTTTGAGGACGAACATCTGCTCGCGCTCGACAAGCCCGCTGGCCTGCTCACTTTGCCTGACGCGCACGACGAACATCGTCCGAGCCTGATGAAGCTTTTGCTCGACGGCCTTGCCGCCGGCAAACCGTGGGCGCGCGAGCGTAATCTAACTTTCCTCAGCAACGCCCACCGCCTCGACTACGAATCCAGCGGCGTGATTTTGTTCGCGAAAAACAAAGCGGCGCTGATCACGCTCGCCGATTTTTTCGGCGCAGAAAAGCCATTGCGCAAATATCTCGTGCTCGCGTGGGGACATCCGCTGGATGCTAAATTTGAAGTGGATGCCAAACTCGCGCCGCATCCCGTCAAGCCCGGCCAGATGTGCGTGAATTCTTTCGAAGGCAAAAAATCGCGCACTGAATTTGAAGTGCTCGAACAATTTTCCGACTGGACGCTGCTGCGCGCCGCGCCGTTCACCGACCGCACCCACCAGATTCGCGTTCACTTGAAACACGCCGGTTTCCCAGTAGTTGCCGATGAACTTTACGGCGGCAAAAAACTATGGCTCTCGCGTTTGAAACGTGATTTCCGCCTAAAACCGGGCCGCGAAGAACGCCCGTTAATTGCCCGCGCCGCGCTTCACGCCGAGGAATTAAGTCTGCCGCATCCCGTAACCGGTGAACCCGTGACCATCAAAAGCGAAAGGCCGAAAGATTTGAAGGTCGCCGTGAAATACCTGCGGCAGTATGCACCAATCTAAAACAGTAAATTCGGTTACTCGCCAGCCTTGCTTTTGTGAGTTGCGTGTAATGTTCGCAGGTAATCTGCTTCCATCTTGCGATACTTGAAACCTATGAAACTGTTGAGGAACAAACCAAGCTTGAAATCGATCTGTATTATTAACTCCTTTGGCAAGGTTGCACCGGTCTTATTTTCTGAATTTGTGGCGATGACCGTTTCGTCATTCGTCCACAACACCATAAAAAATTCGTTTTCGGACAATGGTTTTGGAATTTCAAAAACGGCGCGGGCGGTTTCTATACGATCAACCTTGTGTGCGCGACAAATCTTTCCTTTGACATACCTGTAATTATTTAAGGCGAGCACCTCCAATGCATCTTTTGTTATCCCTGTAACACGCCAAGACCCACCTGCACCCGCCACGAGCGTGGTAAGCAACATTGTTTTCCGTTGAATTGTGTAAAGGTTTAATGGCAGTTCAAAAATTGCCAAATAGGCAGAATGGATTTTCTGTCCGTCAACTGGGGAAAAAGCAAACATGGGATTCGGCTTTAGTCAGCCACGCACCAATTCAGAATCGCCTTCTGCACATGGAGCCGGTTTTCCGCCTGCGTGAAAATCGTGTCCGCATTAGCCTCAAACGTCGCCGCATCGATTTCCTTGCCGCGATACGCTGGCAGACAGTGCATCACCAGCGCGCCCGGTTTGGCAAGCTTCACGAGTGGCGCGTTAATCTGATAACCATTGAAGATTTTGATGCGCTCTGCCGCTTCCGCCTCCTTGCCCATCGAAACCCAAACGTCGGTGTAAAGCATATCCGCACCGCTGGCGGCGGATTTCAAATCTTCCGTGACAATAATTTTCCCGCCCGCGCGTTTCAAAATTTCCGCCGCCGGTTGAAATTCTTTTGGCGCGGCAATCCGCAACTCAAAACCCAATTTCGCCGCGGCAAAAATCCACGAGATCGGCATGTTGCATGCGCCGTCGCCGATGAACGTGACGATTTTGCCTGCGATGGAGCCGCGCAGTTCTTCAAACGTAAAAATGTCCGTCAGCACCTGACATGGATGTTCGTCGTCCGTCAGCGCATTGATGGTCGGGATTTTGGAAAATTCCGCAAACGTCTCCACGTCGCTCTGTGCGTAGGTGCGGATGACCGCGCCATGCGCCATGCGACCGATGACGCGCGCCGTGTCCTGAATCGGCTCGCCGCGACCGAGCTGAATGTCATTCGCGTTGAGAAACATCGCGTTGCCGCCGAGTTCGGAAATCCCCACTTCAAACGAAACCCGCGTCCGCGTTGACGATTTCGAGAACATCATCGCCCACGTCTGACCTTTGAGCGGCTGCGATGTGTGCGCGCCGCGTTCCTTTTTGAAAACTGTTGCGTCGCGCAAAATCGTTTTAAAATCCGCGAGCGGCAACTTTTCCAATGACAATAAGTGTTTCATTTCCGATTTGGGAATTTACGTCCAAAGAAAATTTTATATCCGAATCAAAAGCCCGCGTCACTTCTTTTTCTTGGCGTTCTTCGCCGCGTCCGCCGCGCGCCAGAGATACCACGCCGCCGTCGTGCCGTGCGGCCGCCACTTTTTGCCGAACGCCAGCAGCGCCTTCGGCTTTGGCATTTCGCGTTTTTTGTAGGCGATGCGAAAACCGCTGCGCACGCCAAAATCGTCCACCGGCAAAACGTCTTTCCGTCCAAGCTGAAAAATTAACAGCATCTCCACCGTCCAACGCCCAACGCCGCGCGCCGCGGTGAGCCACTCAATGATTTCCTCGTCGCTCAACTTTGCAATTTCACGTGAAGACGGAATCGTCCCGTCCAAAGTTTTTGCCGCGATATCGCGGATGGCGGCAATTTTTGAAAACGAAAAACCGCACGCACGAATCTGTTCGTCCTTGACCTTCGCCAAATCCTCCGGCTTGGGAAACTGGCGCTTGGGGAAAAGTTTTTTGAACCGCGTCAAAATCGTATTTGCCGCCGTGCCGTTGAGCTGCTGGTGTGCGACGGCCTGCACGAGCGATTGAAACGGCGAGCGCCGTGGCTCGTGCTCCAGCTTGCACGCGCCGATTGCGGCGATGAGTTTTTTCATCACCGGGTCGGCGGTGGAAAGATGTTTGATGGCGGCGGCGTTCATGCAAGTGATTTCACGACTTCCTCAATTTTGGAAATCCCTTCGCCCGCTTCCTGCGGCTTGAGATTCAGCGGCGGTAGCAAGCGCACGATTTGATTTCCCGCCGGCACGGTCAGCACGCCGGCCGCGTGCAGCCGATTGACGAATTGCAGCGCCGGCGTCTTGTCGCTCGCAGCGAACGCGGGAATTTTTTCCTGAAGTTCGATGCCGAGAATAAAGCCCATGCCCCGCGCCGATTTCACGACGGTCGGATAGGTTTTCGCCAGCCGCTCGATTTCCGATTTCAACCACGCGCCGAGTTTACGCGCCTGTTCGGCGAGATTTTCCTGGTCGATGACTTCCAGAATTTTCAACGCCACTGCGCACGCGAGCGGCGTGCCGCCGTAAGTCGTGCCGTGCGTGCCCGCGCCTAGCAAATCCGCAAACGGCGTGCGCACCCAGAACGCGCCCATCGGAAATCCGCCGCCGAGCGATTTGGCCATTGAGAGTCCGTCGGGCAGAAATTTTTCGCCGCCGGAAACGCCTTCAAGAATTTTTTGAAAGCTCTGAAATTTTCCCGTGCGATAATGGCCGCATTGAACGCCGTCCATCAGCAGCAATAATTTTTTCTCGTCGCACAACGCGCGCAGGCCGAGCAAATACTCTGGCGTCGCGGGCGTGACGCCGCCTTCGCCTTGCACACCTTCGATCAAAATGGCAATGGTGGCGGGCGAAATCTCATTTCTTGCGGCTTCCAAATCGTTGAACGGAATGTGCCGAAAGCCCGGCATCATTGGCTCGAAGCCTTTTTTAACTTTGTCTTGTCCAGTCGCGGCGATGCCCGCGAGTGTCCGTCCGTGAAAGGAATTCGTCGCCGTCAGAATTTCAAACCGGCCTTCGTCATGGCCAAATTTGCGCGCGAGCTTGAACAAGCCTTCGTTCGCCTCCGCGCCGCTGTTGCAGAAAAAAACTTTGCCGTCGCCAATGCGCTTGACGAGTTCACTCGCGAGTCTGCCTTGCGGTTCGGTGAAATATAAATTGGAAACGTGGATCAGTTTTTTGGACTGTTCCACGAGCGCCTCGGTGATGGCCGGATGCGCGTGGCCGAGACAGCACACCGCGATGCCGCTGCCGAGGTCGAGATAACGCTTGCCGGCGACATCAAAAACGTAGCTGCCCGCGCCGTGGCTCAAGACGAGTTCGAAGCGGCCGTAGCTGGGCACGACGTTTTTCGCGAACAGTTCGCGAATGGACTCGTAGTCGTTGCGCACAATCGCCGGCGGCGTTGAAACAATTTCTTTCATCGGTGCGGATTAAATCGCAATCACGTCAGGACACAATCACAAAACTATTTCTGTGCCGTTGCCTTTGTCGGTGAAAATTTCGAGCAGCACGGAATGCGGCAATCGTCCGTCCACGAAGGAGACTTTTTCCACGCCGGATTTGATGGCGGCGACGGCGCTGTCCACTTTCGGAATCATGCCTTTGTCCACGATGCCGGCGGCTTTGAGCGCGGGCACTTCAGCGATTTGCAGGTGCGCGATGAGCGTGGACGGGTCTTTGAAATCGCGCATCAAACCGGGCACATCGCTCATGAACACGAGCCGTTTGGCGTTGAGCGCGATGGCGCACATCGCGGCGGC